>OHHT01000624.1_pt1 | contig 12094 bp, 23 predicted proteins | sample 1568061 | NCBI WGS metagenome assembly OHHT01 (sample SAMEA3879550, study PRJEB24766) | human gut metagenome | biome: human-associated habitat; feature: feces | place: USA | collected 1985/1987 | reverse complement strand
AGAAGCATGACTTTAAGGTGTTTGGATATTACCGGATTGCACTGGGTATTATTGTGATTCTTTTCTTCCTGATCAGGGGCTGAAAGGTGTTACATCATGTTCTCACGTAGTCTGACAGCAAGTGGCTGGCTGCTGTGTGAGCAGTAACTGAAAAGTGACAGTTTAGGATAAGTTTTAGAATGAAAATCGACAAGAGGTTATAAAGCCTCTGCCGATTTTCTTTTTTATAGGAAACAGCAGAAAAGAAGAGCGTGCAGAGCGTAAAAACTCTGACACGCTTATTTTTTTACAACGAAAGAGAGGTACGGAGAATGGAAAGAGTGAAATTTGAAGAGTATGAGGCAGCAAAAGCGGCAGTATTGTACGGGAAAGAATACGAAGAAACATCAAGCATGGAAAATAACGTCATTCATAAGCAGTATGTATGCAAGGACGGTAGCGGGATATTTTACGAGAGAACAGAGAACGGCGTAACAGAGTTTTGGAGTACAGAGTACAGCAAAAGCCGTATCTATTCAGACAAGGCAGAGGAAAAAGTAGAATTAAGCGAAAACCGAAAGAAAGCAATAAAGAGGCTATATAAGCTGGTTTATTGGTTCGCTGACGAGATGCTTAACGAAGAGGACGCAGAGAAGAGAGAAGCGGCAGAGTTTGAAGAGCAGCGAAAGAAAGAGCCGGATAAACTGCAATTTAGAGTAAGCGTACACGACAATAACGCAAGAGTTATGAAAGATTGCATAAGAGAGGCACGGGACGCAGCGGAATTTTTGAAAAGTGGAGAGAATGACGTAGAAGAATGGCAAATAGCAGGAATAAACGCAATGTTCGACCAGTGCAATGAAGAAAAAATCATACCGTATGATTTACCAACAGCTATAAAGGGGCTTTTGTGTATGCACATTCTTTGTAAGCCAGAGGCTGTAGCAGAAAAATGAGGAAAGGGCGGCGGCAACGTCGCCCAAAAGAAAGGAGCATAGAGCATGGGAAAACGAAAGTATAAGCGTCTGCATTATGAGGACAGGCAGACCATAGAGGCTATGAGTAAGCATGGCAGCAGTGTAAGCGATATTGCAGAGGCGCTGGGAACGCATAGGGACACAATTTATAGAGAGTTCAAACGCTGCGGGCTTACATTGAAAACTTACACGGCAGCAGCAGGGCAGCAGGCACTATAAACGAAAGAGAGGTAAAAGACATGACGAGAGAGGCGCTTAACAAACTGAATGAAAAGCAAATGAATTACTGCAAAACTCTTTCTGTACTGATTGACAGAGCAAAAAGAAAGGGGCTTAAAGAAGAGAGCGAAAGAACCAGAGGAAAATTACGAGGTTTTTTAGAGTGTATGGAACAAATGGAGATATTAAGCCATTACGAGGTAAAGGCGCTCTATCTCTGGTTTATATCTGAAAATAGAGGCGAGTAATAGGCGGCAACAGCCGCCACGAGTGCCGTTAGTTCAGCTGGTTAGAGCAGCCGCCTCATAAGCGGCAAGTCGTGGGTTCAAATCCCACACGGCACATTGTGTAGCAGGCATGGCGAGCCTGCGGCAGAGGGCAGCAGGCTAATAGCTGCAATCTGTATACCGTGGAAAAATAGCGGCGGTCATACCAGCCAGAAAGTATGTGGACGATCAACAGGTTTTCAGTTGCTTTTTAATGCGAAAAGCAGCCCGCACGGTAAAACCAAACGCCAGAACAGGAGAGCGGCACGCATGGAAAGACAGAGAGCGCCGCCGAAAGGAAGAGAGACAGAGAATGATAGCAGAGGCATTAAAAGTAGAGGATGCATACCAGAAAGGCTATGCAGATGCAATGGCAGATATGCGAAAGAAAAAAGAGCAGAGGCGACAGCGGGAGCAGGAAAAGAAAGCCCGCCGCTGGTATTTCATTAAGCAGAAAGCCTATGGACTTGTAACGCTGGCAGTTACCGTGATGGCAGCATGGGCGACAGAGGGCGACATAACAATAGCGGTTATTACCGTACCGCTGGGGCTTGCGTGTCTTTTCAGCAAAGAAATGCTGATAACAGACAATTACTATTTTGCTACAAAAGAGAGGGTATAGAAACATGATACAGATTTTAGAGCTATTCGGCGGGATCGGTAGTCCACGCTGCGCATTGCGTAATATCGGCATACCAGTAAAAGCCATTGACTATGTAGAGATAGACGAAAAGGCGGTACGTTCCTATAACGCAATGTTTGCGGACGAGCTGCCATATAAGACGCAGAGCGTCGTAGGATGGAATTTAAAACCAGATATTTTAATACATGGCAGCCCTTGCCAAGATTTTAGCATAGCAGGACACCAAGGAAAAGCGACAGCAGAGGCGGGACGGATAAATAGAGGTAAGGGAGCAGACAAAGGTAGCGGCACACGTTCAAGCCTTATGTGGGAAACAATTCATATTATCGAACAAATGGGAGAATGGAAACCAAAGTACGTAATATGGGAAAACGTTAAAAATGTGTTAAGCCGCTATATGCGGGTAAATTTCAACTTGTATTTATCAGAAATGGAACGGTTGGGATATAGCAGCAATTTTGAAATACTGGACGCAAGAGAGTTTGGTTTACCGCAAGCAAGAGAAAGAGTTTTCACAGTATCTGTATTGGGAAAAGAAAAATTTTCTTTTGATGATAAAAACGCCCATGAAAGATATAAACGACTTTTTACTACCAGATGCGCCGCCAGTGTATGACGTAACACAGCCGAGCGTTTTAGATGCAATCGGAAAGAAAGGAATACGACGGGCAACAGTAATAGAGGATTGTGCTTTTACAATTACCGCAAGGCAGGACAGAACGCCAGCACAGGTAATAGATATGGGCGGCGGGCGCTACAGATACCTTACAGAACGTGAGTGCTGGCGTTTGCAAGGCTACACAGATGCAGACTACGAGGCGGCAGCAACAGTGCATAAAAGAGTAGGGCGCTACACAATGCCGCTTTATAAGCAGGCTGGCAATAGCATACCAGTACCGATATTCGAGAGTATATTTAGAAAGATACTATTAGGAGAAACAGAACCACATGGACGAAAAAACAATACAGCGTATTAAAAAGCTGCAAGCGTTGGCAGAGCGGGGCGTAGGTGGCGAGAAAACGACAGCGCAAAAGAAACTTTCAAAGCTGCTTAAGGATAACGGTATAAATTCCTTGGACGAGCTGCAAAAGGAAGAGTATGAATATACGATATTTTCCTACAACGGAAAGCATGAAATAAAGTTACTGCGGCAGTGTATGTATAAGGTTATGGGCGCAAAATCAGACAGAACCACATATAAACCATACGGACGGCGGCAAAAAAATCGGCATATATTGTACGAAAGCGCAAAAAATCGAAATAGAGTTAGAGTTTGAATTTTACAGAAATGTGTTTTATGAGGAATTAGGTACATTTATGGACGCTTTCATACAGGCACAGAAGATTTTTCCAGAAGATGCACCGAAAGGAAACTACGACGAATTTAACGAAAGAGATATGAAAATAGCATTCATGGCTACGGGGATAGAAAAACGTAACAGGGTAGCAATGATAGAGGAAAGCGGGGCGGGAGAATGAGCAACAGATATTACAGCCATTTACGCCCGTTATCACTGGGGACATTTCCAAAGCCGCAGGGAAATGAAATTTTACATATAGAAAATTTTGAAGAACGGCAGAACGTACCAGAGATAGCACGGCAGGCGTGGGGATACATTGAGTATAAAGAGGCGCTTACAGAAATAGAAGCGGAAGCTTATGAGCTGATACCGTCGAACTGCATTTCTGAAATGGAAAACTTAGAGGCAAGGAGATAAAGGCAATGAGCGAGGTATATATACGCAGCCAGAATAAAGAAAAGCTGTATAGACTGGGCGGTAATTACGCCTGCGTAGAGTACGGAGAGTATGAGGACGTAAAGAAAAAGAGAGGCGGCGCAGAGGCAGACAAAAAGCGCCACGTAATTTGCATAAGTGACGGGTGCTTAGAGGAAATTGGAGAGTATGCCACAAAAGAGCGCTGCTTAGAGGTGCTGGACGAGATACAGAAAGCGTGCGTAAGCTATCTGTTTACGGCTGGCGGTGCAGCCGTAATAAGGGGCGGCATGGACGTACAGCCGTTTGCAGCAGTAATACCGAGGCTGTACGAAATGCCAGAGAAGTAGGAGAGGCGGACAGTGACAGTAAAGGAATTTATAGGCACGCTGGAGAGTTCAGACCGCCTGCGCATTATCGAGGGCAAAGCAGAGGTTTACGTAGGGTATCTGGCAGCGTTCAAACCGTTTGCAGACCATGAGATAAGCGAGGAATACCGAAAATACAGCGGGCATGAGGTAAAGAAGTTTAGAGCAGTGCCAGAGATAACGCACAGACGCTGGAAAGAGCTGGGGCTTATGAAACCATTAGAGCCAGAGCAGACAGCACAGTATAAGTTTAGTGATTTGCAGATGTCGCTTTACTACACCATTTACATATAAGAAAGGAAAGGGCAGGAAGTATGACAAAGAAAAAGCCAGATTTTTTACGGGATTTAGATACTGCAATCATGGACGAGCTTACAGGTGGCGGTATCAAGGGAAATGCAGCGGGACTGGTAGGGACGCTTACACAGATTAAGGAAATTAAGCAGCTATGCGGGCTGCCGTTTTGTGGTTATATGGCAAAGCTGGAAACAGTAAGACCAAGCGGCGTGCCGGACGAGGTAACGGTAGTATTTGCAGAGGACGTACCATACAGGGCTTGCAACGGCATAGAATTTGACGTTATGCAGGAATTTGTAGAGGGCAGCAGGCTTTTACTGACAGGTAAGGCGCAGACGATTAAGGACTTCCAGAGCGGTAGACTGCTGGTATATATTCTGGCAGATTTTGTGGCGGTATCGGAAAAGGCAGTAGAGCAAGACGAGGCAGCAGTAAGAGGCGTTATAGCGAATAAGCCAACATACAGAGAAACGCCAAGGGGCAAGCGCATTACTGATATTACGGTAAAGATAAGAAATGAGCTTACAGGCGGTAACTGCTATTTACCGTGCATCTGCTGGCAGGAACAGGCGGACGAGGCGGCGCAGTGGCAGCAGGGCGACACTGTAGAGCTGCTGGGACGGTATCAGAGCCACCAGTATGAAAAGGTACTTGACGCAGCCACAGGAGAAAGAGAACAGCGCACAGCTTACGAGGTATCAGTACGGCTGATTAGAAGAAAGGAAGAGGCAGAAAATGAGTGTTGAGAATATCGGTAAGGGTTATGTAAAAATCTGCGTGAGTGAGGAAGAGTTAGAGAACAGCATAGATGGGCTTAGCCAGTTAAAACCTATTTTGCAAGCGCAAGTAATGAAAGGGAACGGGAGAAACACAAAGCAGGGGCTTATTGACGCAGCAGAGCTGGGAAAACATTTTGATACAGCGATAGACGCAATGACAATACTTTTGGCAGGGTTCAAGGAAGAGAGTGAGACACAGAATGAAAAGTAAAATAATTTTAGGAGCAGACGGCGCAACAAAAATGCGGCAGATTACAGTAGGGATACACGGAAAGGGCGGCGAGGCAGGCATAAAGGCAATACAGCAGCTTGCAGGCATGGTGGACAGCTTAAAGCAGTGCCAGACACCACAGGAAGTATACGACAGATATTTACAGATTACGGGGTACTGTAAATGCTGCGTTGATTGTAATTTTATAGACCAAAAGGGAGCAGACGAGCTGATGTGCTTAGCAGCATATCTGGCAGGAAATGAACAGGCACGGGCAGAGGCACAACAGAAAGCGGGTAAAAAGGCATGAGAAAGGTTTATATATGCAGCCCATACAGGGCGAAAGACGGCGCAGAGCTGGACAGAAACATAGATTATGCGCAGCAGCTGACACGGCAGGCATTAGAGGCGGGCTTAGCGCCTATTACGCCGCATTTATATATGACGCAGTGCATGGACGACAAAAAGCCGGAAGAGCGGGCAAGGGGCATGGCTGCGGGGCTTGCGCTGCTGAAAGGCTGCGATTTTGTTATTGCTGGCGTGAAATACGGCATAACAGAGGGAATGGACAGAGAAATACATACAGCAAATATGCTGGGGATTGCAATTATAGATGCAAACGAGATTAAGCAATATCTGGAATATGAAAAAAAACGACAGGAGAGGGCGGCGAGCGATTACGCAAAGCGACATAGCTGTGAGTTTTGCAGAAACAGAATAGTATATGCTTGTATGACAGGCAAGAACTATGAGGGGTGTAAGGGACGCACAAGCTACGATTGCAGCGGCTCATACAGGCGAGCTTATGAGTACGCCTTAAGCCGTATAAGAGAGCGACAGGAAACATAAAAAATAAAAGCGCCTACGGTGGGGAAACACCATAGGCGCTAAGCTATACAGCTTTGAAATACTATAAAAATTATAAGCTATGTATGGCGCAAAGTCAAGAAATTTAACGGGCAGGCAGCCCGTTTTAACACTTGATAAAAGTATTAACGAACCGACAGAGAGGTAGATATATGCCATACGTAGAGAGGGTAACAAAAGCGGGAAATACGATAGAGATAGAGAGGTACTTTACCAGCAGATACAAAAAGAAAGGTATTAGCAGAGGGGATAAGGTAAAGCCAACAAAAGAAGAGCAGGAGAAAGTAAACACCAGACAGGCAGAGAGAAAGTTAAGGATACTCATAAATGCGAACTATGGCTATGGAGACTACCATTTAGTGCTTGACTATATCCGCAGGAAAGGAGAGCCGGACAGAACGCCGGAGCAGATGCGGCAGGACATAGACGTATTTTTGAGGGAGTGCAGAAAGGAGTACAGAAAAGCAGGGTTAGAGTTCAAATACATACACGTTATGGAGATAGGCAAGAAAGGTGCGAGGCATCACCACCTTGTAGTAAATAAAATTGATACAGAGATTTTACAACGCTGCTGGTATAAGGCATACGAGGGGCATAACAGGGTTAAGGTATTCCCACTGGACGATAGCGGCAACTATGCAGAGTTGGCAAGTTATTTAATCAAATACACAGGAACACACAAAAAGGGCACTGACGGGGCGTTACAGGGTAAGCGCTGGAATTGCAGTAAGAATTTAATAAGACCAGAGCCAGAGTATCACATAATTTCAGACCGTGAGTATTTCAAGACAGAGCCACAGGCAATAAAAGGTTACTACGTAGACAAAAACAGCATAAGCAAGGGAGTACACAGCCCAGAGTATTACGGTTATGGGTACTTAAGATACACCTTAGTAAAATTAACGGATAGGGGGGGGATGAAATGATAATAGCATTTATTGCACTGGTAATAATTGTATTGCCAGCGCTGGCGCTTACGCTGCTGTCAATCATTACAGCGGTACTACACGCAGCAGAGGAAATGCAGAGCTGGGAACGCTGGAACGATAACGACGACAGAAAGGGGCAGAAATGATAGAAAGGCTTAAATATTGGCTATTCCAGAAAGGCAAGAACTGTAGGAGTTGCTGCCTGCGGTGCAGATTTTACAATATATGCAGCTGGGACGTAAAAAACGGCAGCCAGACAACCAAAGGAAAGACAATAGACATATTGGCGGTCGAGGTAGCCAGAGGCAGCAGCAGGGACGGGATGTTTTTCAGAATTTGCCAGTACGTAGAATACAAGCAGAAAGCGAGGCGAGAAAATGAGAAACTTTAGACTGGACGACGAGAGCGGACACCAAGAGGCGCTATTTAGTTGGGCTGGGTACAATACGGGGCGTATGCCAGAACTGGAATATATGCACCACGTACCAAACGGCGGCAAACGTGATGCAACAACAGCGGTGGCACTTAAGAGGCAGGGCGTAAAGGCTGGCGTGCCGGATATTATGCTACCAGCTGCACGGGCTGGGTATCACGGGCTTTACATAGAGCTTAAGGCAGGCAAGAACACGACGACCAAGAAACAGAAAGAGTGGTTAGAGTATCTGCGGCAGCAGGGCTATTATACCGCCGTCTGCTACGGCTGGCAGCCAGCAGCGCAGCTGATAGAGCAGTATTTATTACATTCAGACGAGCTTACAAAAGAACAGGAAACAGTAACCATGCGTTAGGGGCGACGCAGGAAAGAGAGGCAAAGAATGAAAACAATAAGCATTTTGAACTTAAAGGGCGGCGTAGCCAAGACCTTTACAGCGGCAAACATGGCGTATGAGCTTTACAGGCGAGGCTATAAGGTGTTGCTGATTGACAACGACAAGCAGGGAAATTTAAGCAAGGCGTACAGCAGATATGACGCAGAAAACGTAGCACCAGTTACAAAGTTGTTGGCTGGAGACTGGGAAAGCGCAAACGAGCTGATACAGCATACAGAGTATGAGGGCATCGACATTGTAACGGCAAATATGTCATTATTTGGGGCTACATGGAATTTAACAAAAGAGGACAGCGAAAACCAAATAGAGAGATACAAGGCGTTGGTAACAGCAAAAGTGCTGGGGTTCGGCTATGCAAAGTTTGACTATATAGAAACAGAGAGGGCGTACGATTACTGCATCATTGATAACCCGCCGGATATTGGGCTTAATGTTGTAAATGCGCTGGCAATCACGGACGAGGTAATAGTACCCGTAAAGGTGGACGAGGACGCTTTAGAGGGGCTGGACATTGTGACAGAGCAGATAGAGGACGCAAAGGCATTTAACCCAGCATTAAAGCTGGCAGGCGTACTGATTACGTCATACCAGAACACAGACGGCGAGGCAGCAGGCGTAGAGTGGCTGGAACAAAAGACAGATTTTAATATTCTGGGTATTATTCGGTATTCCAAGAAAGTAGCAGAAAATACTTTCATGCGTAAGCCGATTTATGAGTATAGCCCATGCTGCGGAGCGGCGCAGGGGTACAAGAAATTTGTAACAGCGTATACAGGGAAAGCGAGGTAGCAATCGTGGCACATAAAGAGAGATTATGCGTTTACTGGCATTGCCGCAGGACTGGCGGTACGGAGTGCTGGAACTGGGGCGGCAAATTTGCAGGGCAGAAATGCCCGCAAAGCGACGCTTGCGAGCATTGGAGAGCGTGCGAAATGTGCAACGGAGTAATGGGACAGTGTAAGAAAAAACAAAGGATTGAGAAAGCGAGGTAGAGAATATGGCAAAGTTTGGTATTAACGACATTCTGAACGCAAAGACGAAAGCAGCAGGGCAGCAGGCGCAGACAGAGGGGTACAAAGAAATCTATTTAAGCCCTTACGAGGTAAAGGCAGCGCAGGAGAATACGCACCAGAAATTAGAGAACATAGAAGAGCTGGCAGACAGCTTTTTACACGTAGGACAGGAGCAGCCTACAGTATTGGCGAGAGTAAACGGGGAATACCGTATAATCGACGGACACAGACGTAATGCGGCAAATATTTTGAACTTAGAGCGGGGGCATAAGGAGTATGAGAAAGTGCTTTACCGCTTTATGGATATGAGCGAGGCAATGTATGAGCTACGCTTATTGGCTGGCAACGGATATACGCAGGAGCTTACAGCCTATGAAAAAACCAGATTAGTAGAGCGTACCAAAGCGGCACTTATCAGAGCCAAGGAAGAGGACGGATTAGAGATACAGGGCAAAATGCGTGATTTAGTAGCAGCAATGATAAACGAGAGCAGCACAAACGTAGCCAGAATGGACGCAATCAACAACAACGCAACGCCGGAGATTAAAGAGCAGCTGAAAGAGGGCAATTTAGGTATCACTGCTGCATACGAGGCAGCCAAGCTGGACGAGGACGAGCAGAAAGAAATAGCAGAAAAGGCAGCAGCGGGCAAAAATGTGAGGGCAAAGGAAATAGCGGAAAAGGTAGCAGAGAAAAAGGCAGGGGACGATTACGAAACACCGCACCCAGAAAGCATAACGTCTTTATGCTATTCCTGCCAGAAATACAAGGACTGCAACGTAAAAACGGGAACGTGCCAGAAATGCGACCAGTACATAAATAAGGCAGAGGCTGAAAAGACAGACGAACAGCGATACAGCGAAGAGCAGGACGCTATAGACCGACAGACAAAGAAGAAATTGCAGGAGCGGACAGACGCAGAAAAAATGGAGCATCTGCCAAGCGAGGGAAACACAGAGCATAAGCAGCATGAGGTAAAAATAGTGGCATCTTATTACGAGGACGTAGTAAGCGGGAAAAAGAGCTTTGAACTGCGGAAGAATGACAGAGGCTATAAACGGGGCGACAGCCTTAAAATGCTGGAATTTAAGGACGGTAAGCACACAGGGCGCACGATTGATGCAGATATTATTTATATGCTGGAAGATTATACAGGGCTTACAGAGGGCTACTGCATTCTGGGTATCAGAGTAACAGACTATACGGGAGAGGTGTCCGAAACGGACACGGAAAGCGGGGCAGAGCACGAATAGACGGCAGCGGAAAAAGAAGAAAGCACAGGTATTTACAATTATTCTGGGCTGTACGGCGTTTTGTAAGGCAGAGCAATACGAGAAGATGCGGAAAAGCGTAGAATATCAGTTACGAACAGGCAGCGTGGTTATGCTGCCTGCATACTTGCACGTAGAGGCAATTATAAAGCAGCGAGGCGGCAGAAATGTTGAGATTAAGCAGGAAAACGAGGTAGTAAATGTTTGAGTTTATGGACGGTATAGTAGATGCACTGGAAGAATTTGTACAGGTAGCAGTAGACATAGCAGTATTTGTGATGATATGCATAGCAAAAGCGGTGCTGATAATAACAGCGCCAGTATGGGTACTGCCGTATGCAATATGGAGAAAGGGGCGTAAGCAGTGAAATACAGACAGTGGAAAAAGAACTACAAGAAAAAGCACGGAGTAAACCCGCCGTTAGAGCTGGACAAGCGAAAACAGCGCAGGCTTGCAAGAAAAATGGCAAGGCAGATAAATAAAACATTGCCAACAGCAGCAGAAACATTGGCGACAGCGCTTAACCGCTTGGTACAGAGTATAAAGCCAGCACTGGCGACGTTATGCGAGAACGTAGCAGCGGCGTTTAGCAATGTAGCGGCAGGATTGAGAGAAGAAAGCGAGGCGGTAGAAAATGACTAATATTTTACTGGGAATTATAGCACTGGAATTGCTGGCTATATTTTCAAAGCTGGACAAACTGGAAGAGGGGAGCAGAAAGCATGAATAACGTATCACTTACAGGGCGGCTTACAAGAGAGCCAGAGCTTAGATATGGCGGGCAGGACAATAGCACAGCTATTACCCGCTTTACGCTTGCGGTAGACGACGGGGAAGATACAGATTTTATAAATATTAAGTGTTTCGGGCGTACTGCGGAATGGGCGCAGAAATGGTTAAGCAAAGGCAGCAGGGTAGAGGTTACGGGCAAGATTAAAACGGGCAGCTACGAGAGCCAGCGCACGGGCGGCAAGGTATATTACACAGAGGTTGTGGCAAATAGCGTAGGATTTGGAGAGAGCAAAGCAGAGGCAGAGGCGAGAGGGCAGCAGCTGCCGGAGAGTGACGGGTTTATGAATATCCCAGAGGGAGCAGACGAAGAGCTGCCGTTTAATTAACAGAAAGCGAGGTACAGAACATGGAGCAGGAAGAAACAAAGACAACAGCGGCAGCAGGGGTGGAAATGCCGCCAGAGGCTGAAAGCTGGGTACAGCTGCACGAAAGCGAATTAACAGAGCTGATGCAGAAACAGGCAAAGGCTGCAATAACGGAACTGAAACGACAGGAAAAGCAGGAGCGGAAGAAAGAGAAATACCACAACACTTTTACGCTTATGAAATGTTACCGTGATGCGGTTTTTCATATCGAGAACGCCATAAGCGACGGGCAGCAGTTAGAGCTTAAGGGCATGACGGACGAGCAACAGCGTACGTACTTAGAGAGTATCAGACGAACACGCTTTAAGACATTGATAATGACAGCGCATATAGACAAGGCGATAGAAGAGATAGAACGCCGCAGAGAGGCAGCAGGCAGAGGCGTAGAGTACAAGGCTTTTGAAATGTATTTCATGCAGGGCATGGATTATGCGGAAATTGCAGAGGAACTGGACACAGGAAAGAATACGCCAAGGCGTTGGGTAACAGGTATCATAAATGAGCTGTCAGTATTATTGTGGGGCATTGATGAAGAGAGGGTAAAATAAGTGTTTAAAAAAATAAAGGAACG
>OHHT01000610.1_pt1 | contig 12246 bp, 10 predicted proteins | sample 1568061 | NCBI WGS metagenome assembly OHHT01 (sample SAMEA3879550, study PRJEB24766) | human gut metagenome | biome: human-associated habitat; feature: feces | place: USA | collected 1985/1987 | reverse complement strand
GCCAGCTGCTCACCCAGCCCCGCACCAAGGAGGGCAACTTCTGGCACAAGGACATTTATCCGTGGCAGGTCTGGCTGGACGGCACCTACATGGCCCAGCCCTTCTATATGGAGTACGAGACCCGTTACAACAAGATGCAGGGCTGCATTGACAGCTACAAGCAGTTCATGAACATCAAGAAGCACATGCGGGACGAGAAGACCGGCCTGTACTACCACGGCTACGACGAGAGCCGCCAGATGTACTGGGCCGACCCCGTCACCGGCTGCAGCCCCAACTTCTGGCTGCGGGCCATGGGCTGGTTCATGGTGGCGATGGTGGACGTGCTGGAGCGGATGGATGAGCAGCTGTACAACGAGTACCGCGGCATCATGGCGATGTTCAAGCAGACCATTGAGGACGTCCACAAGTTCCAGGACGAGGAGACCGGCATGTTCTGGCAGGTGATGGACCACCCCGGCGTCGAGGGCAACTACCTCGAGACCAGCGGCACGGCCCTCTTCGCCTACGCCGTGCTCAAAGGCGTGCGTCTCGGCTACCTGCCCAAGCGGATGGCCGCATGGGCCGAGAAAGCCTTCTACGGCACCTGTGACAAGTATCTGAGCAAGAACCCGGACGGCAGCCTGCAGCTGGACGGCATCTGCCTCGTGGCCGGCCTCGGCGGCAAGGACCACCGCGACGGCTCGCTGGCTTACTATTTCAGTGAGCCGGTGGTCTGCAACGACGCAAAGGGCGTCGGTCCGCTGGTGCTGGCCTATACCGAGATGATAGCGCGGAAGTAAGAAAGACCGTATCGCGCAAGAAAGCGCCCCGGCTCCCTCACTGCACGAGGGAGCCGGGGCGCTTTTTGATGAAGTCCATTTTTTATTAGCCGCTTAACTTAACGGCATTGGCCGGATGGCTCGTTTTGCTTATTTGTTTTTTACCAGCAGCGCCTGATAGGGCTTCAGTTCCACATCCGCCAGCCAGACGGAAGCGCCCTCCGGGGTGTGATACTTGCCGCCCAGAGCGTCCAGACCGGCTCCTGCCGGGTACTCGGTAAAGTTGAACAGTCCCACCAGCGTTTCCTCGCCGCGCTTGCGTACCAGCGCCAGCACGCCGGGGTTGTGGCTGTCCCATGTGGTCACCCACGCATCCGGGGCAAAGCAGGGGTCTGCCCGCATTTGGCGCAGCTGCTCCATGCCCTGCCACAACTTGTTTTGCAGCGTGCCTTTTTGGGTGCGCTGCTTTGCGTCCTCCCAGTTGAATCTGCTGCGATGCAGATTGCGGCTGTCCTCCACACGGTCAGGGTCGTTTTTGTAGTCCCAGCCGTTGCGCTGGGCGATCTCGTCGCCGCAGTTCAGCATGGGGAAGCCCTGCAAGAATGCCATAGCAGTGTGCAGCAGCAGGTCGCGCTTCACGGCATAATCCAGCGCAATTTTATCGTTTTTCTCAAGTGCCTGTTCGATACCGCACAGGCTGGCGGTGGTGCCGCAGCTGCGGGCATCGCCGGTGGCGGGGTCGTAATTGTACAGCTCGCCCTTTGCCCAGCTGCCGGGGAAATTGCCCTCGTAGAAGTGGTACAGATATTCCTTGTGCTTCTGCGGGTCCATGCCCAGCCGGTTTTCCACCGCCTCGTCCAGACCCCAGCCAATATCATCGTGGCAGCGCAGATAGTTCACGAACCAGCAGTTGTCCGGCAGGGCGTGGAGGGCATCCAGCTGGGCTTTCAGCAGCCGGGTGTCCCGGCTGGCAAGGGCACCCCACAGGTTGACCATGGTGGATACGTTGTAGAGCATATGACATTCCGGTTTTTCCGGGGTGCCGAAGTAGGCGGCAAGCTCCTTGGGAGCCATGACCACCTCGCCCTTGAGCACGACCGCCGGGCAGACGCATTCCAGCACCATGCGGAGCATCCGCACGATGGTGTGTACCTGCGGCAGATTGCGGCAGGTGGTGCCCAGCTGCTTCCAGATGTAGGGCACGGCGTCAATGCGGAACACCTCTACGCCGAGGTTGGCAAGATGCAGGATGCTCTTGGTCATGTCCACGAACACCGCCGGGTTTGCGTAGTTCAGGTCCCACTGATAGTCGTGGAAGGTGGTCAGCACCCACTTGTGCATCTCCTCACACCATGTAAAGTTGCCGGGGGCGGTGTTGGGGAACACCTGCGGCACAGTCTGCTCGTACTGGTCGGGGATGGTGCGGTCGTCATAGAGATGGTAATACGCCTGAAACCACGGGTCGCCCGCCTTTGCCGCCATCGCCCAGCGGTGGGTGCTGGCGGTGTGGTTCATCACGAAATCCAGACACAGGCTGATGCCGGCCTTGCGCAGTTCACGGGTCAGATCTTCCAGATCCTTGTTGGTGCCAAGGGCAGGGTCTACGGTGTCGAAATCCTCCACCGCATAGCCGCCATCGTTGTGGGGATGGGGCATCTGCAGCAGGGGCATCAGGTGCAGATAGGTCAGCTTCTGCTCTTTGAGGTAGGGCAGCTTCTTTGCCAGCTCTTTCAAGTTCCCGGCAAAGAGGTCGGTGTACATGGTCATGCCGAACATATTGCCACGCTTGTACCAGTCCGGGTCGGCAGAGCGTACCTTATCCAGTGCTTTCAGCTCGGCACTGCGGGCGTTGTAGGCTTCTGCCATCTCCCGCTCCAGAACCTCCAGCCCTTCCCGGTTGTGGTACAGTTCCATGAACAGCCATTCCAGCTCGTCCTTGTGCTTGGCAAACCGGGACGCAAATTCCTGTTTCGCTGCCATGGTTCAGCCCTCCACTTCTGCAAGGGTGGGCATGGCGGGGATGGCACCGTGGCGGCTGGTGGTGATGCTTGCCGCCTTGTTGGCAAATGCCAGAATGCCTTCCAGCTTGTCCACAGTCAGGGTGTCCAGATCCTCTTTGCAGAGCTTGGACAGAGCTGCTCCAAAGAAGGTGTCGCCTGCGCCGTTGGTGTCGCCTACCTTGCAGGGAACGCCAGCCACATGGCCGGTCTTGTCCCCAAAGCGGTAGAATACGCCGTTTGCACCCAAGGTGACGAAAATCAGCCGGATGCCATTCTGTGCCAGCTGTGCTGTGCCGCTTTCGCAATCAGTGGTGCCGGTGAGCAGAGGCAGCTCTTCATCGGACACTTTCAGAATATCCACCAGCGGCAGGGGAGCTTTCATCTGGGCAATGGCTTCCTCTTTGTTCTTCCAGAGGTTTGCACGGTAGTTGGGGTCGTAGGTGATGGTAGCACCCAGCTTTTTGGCGCGGGCGGCGGCATCCAGCGTAGCGGTGCGGGAGGGGTCGGCGGTCAGGCTGACAGAACCGAAGTGGACGATTTTGGCAGCTTTCAGAGCGCCCTCCGAAATGTCCTCTTTGCTCAGCATCACATCGGCGTTAGCACTGCGGTAGAAGCTGAAATCCCGCTCACCGGTGGCATCCACCGAGACCACCGCCATGGTGGTGGGGTGGTCTGCATCCACCGCCATACCGGAAACATCCACCTTGTTCTCTGCCAGAACCTCTTTCAGGTAGCGGCCAAAGGCATCTGCGCCCACCTTGCCGATAAAGGCAGTCTGTGCGCCCAGCCGGGCGGCAGCCACCGCCAGATTGGCCGGAGCACCGCCGGGGTTTGCGGCAAACTGAGGGATGCCGCGCTCATCCTTGCCGGTCTGGGTCAGGTCGATCAAAACTTCACCAATCGTTACAATGTCCATGATAATTCTCCTTATTCTTGATGTGAAACCCAACGATCACCGCTGGAACAGATAATGAATGTAAGCGGCCGCACGCTCCGGGTGCGGTGCATTCTGCACTACCCCAAGATAGACCTTGCCAGAAAAACCTGCCTGCCTGACAAACGGCGCGTCCGAAATATCCAGCACGGTCCCACCGGCGTTCAGACCCGACAGTGCATGGAAAGACGCATCCAGTGTCCGCAGATCGAGAAAATAATCATCTGCCAACAGTCGATCCCGTGCGTATTCGTCCATCAGAACAACATCTAACCGCTGGGCACTGACTGCACCCAGCAGCTTCATCTCCGAAGCATATACATACTGCTCCTCTGCGCGTTCGCTTTCGCTGAGCAGCAAGCCGGACAGCAGATCGACCTGTTGCTTTTTGGTCAGACCCTGCGCCTCGGCAAAGCCGGTGGTAAGCTGTTCCGTCAGATCAGACCCGGCAGTGATATTTACCAGACCAAGGTAAAGCACATCCTCTTTTTTCGTCACATGGCGGTAGGCTGCATACCCGAGGATATAGACGACGATGAGCACGATCGCAATGGGCAGCTTGTAATATGCCCAGATGTGCTCCCACTTTTTGCGCCCATGGAGGGAGCGGAGCGTATCCCGGTCAGTTTTTGTCATGGTCGTATTCCTCGTGTACTGCATCAGGGTCTCCACCGATCAGATAGAGGATCCGAAGCATCAGAAAGGAGCAGAGCATGGCGCAGAAGCCCATGCCCAGCAGGAATGCAGGCGTGAACACAAACACTATGACGTACCCCATGATGCCATAGACCGCCGCCATCAGCAGGGTGCAAAACAGATACCGGACACCCACGAGAAACGCTGTTTTCAGGATGCCGAAGGTGGTGTTTTCAAACCGTGCCAGCAGAGGAAAGGCATACAGCAGAACGATGCCGTACAGAACTGCCGCACCAATAAGCACTGCAGTGAGCAGCGTCCAGAAAATGTTTTCGCTCCACATTCGGCGCAGCACAAAGCCATCCGCAGCCAGGAAACTGCCGACTGCCAGCAGGATAAGCCAGAGTTTTGTGGCAGGCTTAAAATTTTCCCGGAACGCCTTAAAAAACATCCGGGTCAGACCATCGTCCCGATCTTCCGCCATTTTGAGCGTGACGTAGAACAATGCGGTCGTAGAAGCCCCTATGGTAACGATGGGCAGGCTGCACACGAGCCATAAGATGTTCAGGTAAGCACTGTAAGTCAATTTCGTCAGCACAGCAAACAGCGGCTTGTCCGTATTGCACAGGTCACGCATGGTGGTTCTCCTTTCGCTCAATCTCCTGTGGATTCGCGCAGGATCAGATTGGTTTCCGTATAGACGGTGCGATAGTTCAGCGATGGCTCTTCGATGCGGGTCATAAGCAGATTGGCAGCGGTGTAGCCCATGATCTGTTCATGGATATGGATCGAAGTCAGACGGGGGACAAAGTAGGAAGCCTCCTGACTGTCATCGAAGCCGCAGACCCAGATATCATCGGGAACCGAATACCCCAGCTCATTCAATGCCTTGACCAGATCCATGGCAACAAAGTCATTGGCGCAGACAAAGGCATCCGGCATCGTTTTGAACCGACGTATGGTTTCGTACAGGGATACCGGATAGTTCTGCTGTCCAGATGGCATCGCACAGGTGCTCAGGCCTTCTGTCAGACCAAAGTACTCCACTGCATCCTTATAAGCCATATAACGCTCAAAGAAGGACTGACAGTGGTTTTTATCCCCCGCAAAGCTGATGCGTTTTTTGCCGCGCTGGACCATGTGGGCCACCGCATTCTGGATCTCAATGCGGTTTTCCATATAAAGGCGGTCGGCTTTAAGAGGAGGACGCATATCCATCACAGGGGTGTCTACAAACAGCAGCGGAACATCCAGATCGCACAGCATCTGTGCGTAGTCATAGTCGAATACTTCAAAGCAGATGATGCCGGCTGTGTGCTGGATGTTGAGAGAAGATGGAAGTTTTTTCTCTTTCAGCTCTATGGGAGAAATGCGATGAATGGTCATGCCGCTGTGCAGATGATCGATTTCCGACTGGAAACGATCCAGCATCATGGAGGAAAAGTGAGAGCTGCTCAGAAACTGGGTCGTCAGCATGGCGATCTCCCGTTTGTCACTCGGCAGAATGGAAAGCCCTGCTGTTTTTGCAGCGTCTTCCTGAAACAGCGGCAGATAGGCAAACTGCTTATAGCCCATTTCGGCGGCTTTGCGCAGGATCTTCTCCCGTGTGGCATCTGCCAGCACACCGGTGTTGTTGATGGCCTTTGAAACTGTGTTGCGGGAAAGCTGCAGTTCGCTTGCAATATCCTGAATGGTGACCCTGGTTGCCATAAGTCATCCTCTTTCTTTATAATACAGGAGCGGATGTTCTTTCTTTTATAGATAAAGTCTGGTGACGGATCTTATTCTTTGCGACTCCAGTATAGTGCAAATGCACAAATTAGTCAAATGCAAAAATGCAAATCATCATTTTGCATATTTGCGCACTTTCGAATTTGTGCATCTGTACAAATCCACAGTATTTATTGATATATACCATGAATTATCGTTGACATTCGCTTGCCTGAGTGATATAAATGAATTACAGAGTTTTACATTTGCACAATCAAAGTGAAAAACGTAAAATTCAAAGGTGCAAATGTAAAACACAAATCAAGCGGCAAGCAAATCAAAAAGGAGGAGAATGATTCATGAAAGCAAAGACGGCCTCGCCGGAAACGGCTGTGCTGACAGCAGAACGCAAGCTGCACAACACATGGGTCTACATCAAACGGCATTGGCAGCTTTACCTGTTGTTCCTGCTGCCTGCCGTGGTGCTGACGCTGGTGTTTAAGTACGCTCCCATGGGCGGTGTGCTGATCGCATTCCAGAAGTACAATCCCTTCAAGGGCATCTGGGGCAGCGAGTGGGTAGGCTTCAAAAACTTTACCCGCTTCATGTCCTCGCCGGACTTCCAGCGCTATCTGATCAACACCCTGAAGCTGAGCGTCTACGGTCTGCTGTGGGGCTTCCCGATCCCCATCCTGCTGGCATTCCTGCTCAACCGTATCGAGAGCAAGAAGATCAAGCAGAAGGTGCAGCTGGTGCTGTATATGCCCAACTTCATCTCGGTCATCGTGCTGTGCGGTATCGTCCGGGTGCTGCTGAGTGTCACCGGTCCGGTGAACGGCCTGCTTCACACCAGCATCAACTTCATGACGCTGCCGGAAGCGTTCCGCCCCATCTACATCATCAGCGGCATCTGGCAGGGTGCCGGCTGGGCATCCATCATGTACACCGCATCCCTTTCTAACGCCAGCAAAGATCTGAAGGAAGCTGCGATGATCGACGGCGCAAACCTGATCCAGCAGATCATGACGGTGGAGTGGCCCGCCATTAAGGATATGGTCGTTATTCAGTTCATCCTGCAGGCAGGCAACATCATGAGCATCGGTTTTGAAAAAGCCTATGCCCTGCAAACTGACCTGAACCTGAACACTGCCGAGATCATTGCAACGTACGTTTATAAAAAGGGCCTGTTGGACGGCGATTACAGCTTTTCCACGGCAGTCGGTCTGTTCAACACCGTTGTCAACGTCATCCTGCTGATCGCAGTGAACAAGGTCGTTGCCAAAATGAACGATGGCAAGGGCTTGTAAGGAGGGGTTTACCATGGCAAAACAGAAAAAATCAAAAATGGCCCTCTACACCAGACAAGATAAGATCATCCTGTACTGCGGCTACGCACTTCTGGGCTTGTTCCTGCTGGCGATCATCGTTCCGATGATCTACATCGTCATCGCGTCCTTTATGGACCCGGTCACTCTGCAAAACAAGGGCATCTCCTTTGATTTCAGCAAGTGGAGTCTGGATGCTTACCAGCGTGTCGTTTCGGACAAGCAGATCTGGGTCGGCTTCAAGAACGCAATCCTTTACTCGATCATCTTCACCATCATCTCGGTAGCTGTGACGATGCTTGCCGCTTATCCCATGTCGCTGCCGGACTTCAAAGGCAAAAAGATCTTCAACACCTTGTTTGTGATCACGATGTTTTTCAGCGGCGGTCTGATCCCCACCTACCTGCTCATCAACAATCTGGGTCTGCTGGATTCCATGTGGGCGGTCATTCTGCCGGGAGCATTCAGCGTGTGGAACATGATCATTGCCCGTACCTATTATCAAGGCATCCCGCGTGAGCTGCGCGAAGCTGCGGATGTGGATGGAGCCAGCGAGATGCTTTATTTCTTCAAGATCCTGCTGCCCGTCTGTATGCCGGTGGTGGCAGTTCTGGCTCTGTGGCAGTTCGTGGCAATGTGGAACAGCTACTTTGACGCCATGATCTACCTGAACAGTGCATCGAAGCAGCCGCTGCAGCTGGTGCTGCGTTCCATCCTGATCCAGAGCCAGCCGGAATCCGGCATGATCGCAGATATCCAAAGTACTGCCGAACGTGCGAAGATGGCAGAGCTGCTCAAATATGCAACCATTATTATTTCCAGTCTGCCGCTGCTGGTGATGTATCCCTTCTTCCAGAAGTATTTTGATGCCGGCATCATGGCTGGTTCCATTAAAGGCTGAGGATATTCCAGAATTTTATGAGCCGGTACGCTCATCTGTTACACGAAAAAAGAAACATGAAAAAGGAGAAAATACCATGAAAAAGCTGATCTCTCGCCGCAACTTCCTCAAGGTCTGCGCTCTGGCGGGCTCTGCTGCTGCTCTGTCTGCCTGTGGCGGCGGCAAATCCACCGGCAGCAACAATTCTGCTGCCGCAGCTGTGGATGTGACTGGTGCCGTTACATTTCCGCTGTCCGAAAAGGTCACCTTTACCGGTATGACCAGCTTCCCTGTGGGCAGCGAACCCGAGCCGAACAACCGCACCATCTTCAAGCGTCTGGAAGAGCAGACCAATGTGCACATCGACTGGACCGCCATCCAGTCCGACCAGTGGAGCGATAAGATCACCCTGAATATGTCCAACCCCAACACCCTGACGGATTTTGTTTTTACTGCTGATTTTACCGACAGCAATCTGCTGCGCTACGCAGATCAGGGTGTCATCCTCAATCTGGAAGACTACATTGACAACAATATGCCTTATCTCCAGAAGGTCTTTGAGCAGTACCCGGAGTACCGCACCATGTGCACCGACAGCGATGGCCACATCTGGGCACTGCCCTGGATCGAGCAGCTCGGCGCAGAAAAGACCGCCATCCAGACCATTGGCAACATGAGCTTCATCAATACCAAGTGGCTGAACTTCCTCGGTCTGTCGATGCCCACCACAGTGGACGAGTTTGAGCAGGTGCTGATGGCATTCCGTGATAACGCCGCTTCTCTCAAGGCAGAGTATGGCATTGACGGCGACATCATCCCCATGTCCTGCATCGTCAACAACGGCGATCAGGACCCCAGCATCCTCATCAATGGCTTTGGCGAAGGCTACGGCGACGCTGACAAGGACCGTCATATTGCCGTTACCAACGACCGGAAAGTCATCTGTGCCGCCACCCAGCAGGGCTACCGCGATGGTCTGGACTGGCTGCACAAGCTGTACGCCGAGAAGCTCATCGACCCGGAGTGCTTCACGCAGGAGTGGTCCACCTATGTTTCCAAGGGCAAGGCTGGCCGCTATGGTGTCTGCTTCAGCTGGGATGTTGCCAACATCGACAACCTGACCGACTGGGAGCCGCTGCCTGCCCTGACCGCCGATACCCGAAATATCACTCCGCAGAACGGCTCTTTCACCAGCGGCTTTGCCCGCGGCAGATGCGTTGTCACCGCAAAGGCGGCTAATCCTGCACTGGTTTGTGCATGGCTGGATCAGATGTACGCACCCCTCCAGTCTCCGCAGAACAACTGGGGTACCTACGGCGATGCGGAAGGCTTTAACATTTTTGAACTGTCCACCAACGATAAGGGCGAGCCCATGCTGAAGCACGCTCCTCTGGGCGATGCTTCTCCCGTGGAAGTCCGTGAAGCGCAGTGTGTCAGTGGACCTCTGGCGGTTCTGGATGATTACTATGGTGTATACGTTACCTGCCCGGACGATGCACAGTATCGTCTGGACTGGATCAAGGAGATCTACACCCCGGATATGAACAACGATTATGTCTATCCCAATGTCTTTATGAGCAACGAGGACACCGAGCAGGTCTCTAACCTGCAGGCAGATCTGCAGACCTACATGAATACGCAGAAGGCCAACTGGATCATGAACGGCACTACGGATGCAGAGTGGAACGAATATCTGAGCAAGCTGGAAGCCTACGGCCTGTCCGACTATCTGGGCATTATGCAGAAATATCTGGATGCTTACTACGCATAAGAATTCTTTCCTTTGGAGGATTCCATGAACGATTTGACTTTACAAAAAGCCCGTGCCTACGAGGCCGAGCACGGCGCTGCCATTTCCCCGGCGGAACGCCCTGCTTACCACATGACTCCTTATGTGGGCTGGCTCAACGACCCCAACGGCTTCTCTTATTATAAAGGGAAGTATCACCAGTTCTATCAGTATAACCCCTACGATGTGCGGTGGGCGCCCATGCACTGGGGTCACGCCGTCAGCACCGACCTGCTGCACTGGGAGTATCTGCCCTGTGCGCTCGCACCGGATTCCCCGGCAGACAATGGCCCCGGCTGTTTCTCCGGCTCTGCCACCCAGATGGATGACGGCAAACAGCTGCTGATGTACACCAGTGTGGTGGCAGAAAAGCAGCCCAATGGGGAGATGCGGGACATCCAGACCCAGAGCATTGCCATCGGTGATGGACTGAACTACGAAAAGCCTGCCTGCAACCCGGTGCTGACCCAGAAAGACCTGCCGGAAGGCTTCAGCAAGTTCGACTTCCGGGACCCCAAGATCTGGCGTGAGGCCGACGGCACCTACTCTGCCGTCACCGTCTGCCTTGCCGAGGATGGCAGCGGCGCAGCGGTACTGTTCCAGAGCAAGGACGGCTTCGACTGGCACTTTGTCACGGTGCTGGAACGCTGCAACAATCAGTACGGCAAAATGTGGGAGTGCCCGGACTTCTTCCCGCTGGACGGCAAACAGGTCCTGATGCTGGGGCCCATGGAGATGCTGCCCAAGGGCGAGTTCCACAACGGTCACAATGTGATTGCCTTCATCGGCAGCTACGACGAAGCCACCCACACCTTCACCAAGGAAAATGTGCAGCTGATGGACGGCGGCATCGACTTCTACGCCACCCAGACCACCCTTGCCCCGGATGGCCGCCGGATCATGACCGCATGGCTACAGACCTGGTCGGACACCGAGGATAAGCCGCAGGGCTGCAAGTGGTTCGGGCAGACCATCTGCCCCCGCGAGCTGCACATCAAGGACGGACGCATTCTTCAGACCCCGGTGCGGGAGCTGGATGCAGCCCACGGCAAGCGAACCTTCCACGAAAATGTGACGGTGCAAAGCGAAACAGCGCTGGAGGGCATCAAGGGCCGTGTGGCCGACCTGGCCGTCAGGGTGCAGCCCGGCGAATACCGCTCCTTTACCCTGAAGCTCGCCGCCGATGCAGACCATCACACCAGCCTGACCTACGACCCCTACACCTCCGAGCTGACGCTGGACCGCAGCCATGCCGGTTCCCGTGCAGACATCGTTCACAGCCGCAGCTGCAAAGTACGCAGCCAGAACGGTGCGCTCAAGCTCCGCATCCTGCTGGACAAAAACAGCATCGAAGTTTTCGCCAACGATGGTGAGCAAACCATGACCGCATGGATCTACACCCCGCAGTCTGCCGACGGCATCACCTTTGCTGCCGATGGCAAAGCAACTGTTACGGCAGAGCAGTTTGAACTGGACCTGTAATCTGATATTTCCTTCATTTCTCCTTCATTGAATACAGCCCCGCTTTGGCTTCTCCTTCGCCAAAGCGGGGCTGTGTTTGTTATATCATTGTTCTTCCAGCCTGCCGTGGTCACAGCTGAGGGAGAGATAATGCTCGATCTCCCACCCAACACCATCTGCGCATACTCCAACGGCTTATTGTACAGCAGCCAGTCCAATTCTGCCCGCTATGCCGGGGTGTTGCCGTATTCGTCCTCCACGGCGATGCAGTCGATAGCAAGGGTAGTGCCACCCTCGAACCAGGCTTCCACCCGATTGGTATCCATATTGTAACGGCAAGAAAGCCGTTTGTTCATAAGGAAACCTCCATGTTTTTCACATTTACTTCTTCTGCGGTGGAAAGTTTCAGCTGTCCGTTTGCAAATATATAAAGCCACTTCCTGATGCAACCCTTTGCAGGTCTGCACTCATCCACCACACACCCGCTTCTTACGTCAAACCCGAACAACGCTCTTTTTGCTCTGCACAAAATCATACATCGTTTGGCGTAAAATTGGCGTATGGCGCAATTTTCGTTGGAAATCCATCAAAAGAAAAAGCCTGAAACTTCTCGGTACATCAAGAAGTTTCAGGCTTTGTTTCGCTTAAATTGGAAATTTACTGCTCAATCGGCTTCATCGTGGGGACAGGTCAAAGAAGGCTCACAAATGGCTTTATTTTCCTTTATAAGCCTATCCATGCGGCTTCCTT
>OHHT01000609.1_pt1 | contig 12268 bp, 12 predicted proteins | sample 1568061 | NCBI WGS metagenome assembly OHHT01 (sample SAMEA3879550, study PRJEB24766) | human gut metagenome | biome: human-associated habitat; feature: feces | place: USA | collected 1985/1987 | reverse complement strand
GCGGCGGGCGTCGTCGCTGATATGCCGCCTTTCGTCGAGCATCATGTTGCGGCCCGTGGCGGGATCGTTGAGGCGCATGTGGATGTGGAGGCCGGAGCCGGCTTTGCCCGTGGTGATTTTCGGCGCGAATGTGACGGTGTAGCCCATGCGTCGCGAGAGGTTGCGGATGATCCATTTGGCAATGACGAGCTGATCGGCGGCATCCTGCGCGCGGACGGGAAGAAATTCGATTTCGTTCTGCTCGTAGATGATGCCGTCGGCGGTGAAGTTGCCCACTTCGGAATGGCCGTATTTGATCTGTCCGCCGGCTGCGGCTATGTAGCTCATGCAGAGTGTGCGGAACTCGTTGAATTTGGCAAAGGGGGCCGACTCGTGGTAGCCGTGCTGGTCGGTGGCCGGATAGGTGCCGTCGTCGGGGGCGATGACGTAGAATTCGAGCTCGCCCATAGCGTTGAATTCGAGCGAGGTCACTTTGGTGAATTCTTCGCATGCTTTGCGGAGTATCTGTTCGGGCGAGTTGGCGAGCGGACGGCCGTCTTTGTCGAAGAAGGTGCACAGCATGGTGACGGTGGGTATCTCGGCAAAGGGGTCGCGGAACGCTGTCGTGAAGCGGGGGATGACGTAGAGGTCGCTGTTGGCCGGATCGATGTGCTCAAAGAGGCTGGAGCCGTCGACGCGCTCGCCGAAGCTGAGGATGGTGTCGAGGTAGCGGAGGTCGTTGATGACGAAGTTGAGCGTCTTGAGCCGGCCGTCGCCGGCGGGATACATGAAGTTGACCAGCTCGATCCGCTCGGCTTCGATGTAGCGGATGATGTCGTCCTTGGTGAATTCGCTTGACGGCTTCTGGAGCGTCTGCACGAGATGATTTTTGTTGAGTCGGATATCGGCGTTCATGGTGTGAAAAGGTCAGTGGGTTGATTCAGTTACCTTCGAAATTCAGAGAGTCGATGATGGCGTTGGCGCGGTCGAGATCGCGTGCGCGCACCATCAGCCGCAGTCCGCCCAGCTCGCCGCCCACGGGATAGATGCGTGAAAAGAGCTCATTGTCGATGATGCACACGATGCCTTCCTGCTCGAGCATCGATTGCGCGATGTGGGCCTCGGCGTCGGAAGTGAATTCGCGGCAGAGGACTATCTCGTTGTCGTGGCGGTTGTAGGTTAAAGCCATAGGGGTGGGATTTAGCGGGGTGGAGATAGATAAAAAGGGACTACTCGCATAGTCCCTTCTTATGAGTTTCCAATAGGTACAATTTCTAAGGTGAAAAAGATTGTGTTAGGTTTTACGCCACAAAGATATCCTTTAATTTTGCCTCATGACAAATATTTTTATATGTTATGCAGCAGTGTTTTTTGCAATATTTGTTGTTGGTCGGGGGCAATGGCCTGATAATCAATCGGAACAAAATAATGGCGGTTGTGGCGGGAAGTGTTAATATTTTTTAATCTATGAAATTGCGGGCTTTTCGGTCATTTCCCATCCGGGTCGCAGGTTAATTCAGAAATTTTATGAAGTGCAAACGCCCGGCCGTCCCATACGCCATAGGTCATGAGACGGAATCCGTCGCCAAGCACTATGAGGCGGCTGTCGGGTCCGACGCTTTGGTCGACAATGGTGTGGCGGTGGCCGAAGATGAAGAAATCAGCATGGCCTTCTTTCTGTTCGAAATCGCGGGCGAAGCGCATGAGCGGATCGCTGTCGGGAAGGATGGTGGTGTGGCATGGCGCGTCGGCCGACAACCGGCTGTGGCTTGACCATCTGTGGGCAAAGCCTACGGTCCAGCGGGGATGGATGGAGGCGTAGAGCCACTGCGCGAAGCGGTTGCGGAACAGGCGCCGCATTATGCGGTAGGAGCGGCGCGGCTCGCCTACACCGTCGCCGTGCTCCATCACGAAGCGACGGCCGTCGATGTCGCGCACCACTACGCCGTCGGCGACCGTAAGCCCTATCTCTTTTGGCAGATAGTCGAATATCCAGATATCGTGGTTGCCTTTGAGCCAGGTGATCTCTACGCCCTGATCGGCAAGCTCGGCCAGCGCGCCGAAGAAGCGGACGTAGCCGCGGGGCACTACGGTGCGGTATTCATACCAGTAGTCGAGTATGTCGCCCATCAGATAGAGCGCCCGCGCGTGAGGCGCGATGCTGCGCAGCCAGTCGGCAATCATGCGCTCGTGATTGCGGTGGTCGGCGATGTATCCGGCACCGAGATGCAGGTCGCTTATGAAATAGGTGTTGGTGCGTTGCGCTGTCACTGTGAGAGGGGAGTGGGGTGGGGTCAGAGAAAACCGAGTTCGAGTTTGGCTTCTTCGCTCATCATGTCTTTGTTCCATTCGGGCTCAAAGACGATGTTGATGTCGACGCTTTTGATGCCTTCGATGCTTTCGAGCTTGATGCGCATGTCCTCGATGATAAAATCGGCTGCGGGGCAGTTGGGCGCTGTGAGGGTCATGTTGATGTGGAGGTTGGCGTCGTCGTCGATGTCGATGAGGTATATGAGGCCGAGGCTGTAGACGTCGACGGGGATCTCCGGGTCGTAGACCGTCCGGAGCATTTCCACTACTTTCTCTTCGAGTTCGGTGCGTTGCTGTGGTGTTATCATGACACAAAGATATGCAATTGGCCGCTTAATCGCAAATTGTTGCCGCGGAAGGCTGCGATTTGGCTGATTTGCCGGCAAAATAGCGGTCGGTTTCGGCCCTGACATCCTTGCGCAGGCGCAGGATGGTGATCATGGTGGGGAACGCCATCAGGGCGTAGAAGAGGTCGCAGAGGGCTACGGCCGCGTCGAGGGGCACGATGGCGAAGATGATGAGGGTGCCTACGAAAAACCATATGTAGCCGCGCGCCCCGCGTTCGCCCATCAGATAGGTGGCGCAGCGCGTGCCATAGAACGAGTAGCTGAACATCGACGACATGGCGAAGCAGGCCACTATGCACATGAGCATGTACTGCCCTCCGGGGATGGCGTTGCCGAAAGCGTCCATGGCCATATCGAGACCTTTGATTCCGGCACCGGCATCGGCGGGATTGCCACACAGCAGCAGGGCGACGGCGGTGAGGGTGCACACGAATCCCGAGTCGATGGCCGGGCCGAGCATGGCCACGAGGCCTTCCTTGACGGGCTCGCGGTTGGCCGATGTGCCGTGCATGATGGAGGCGGTGCCGACGCCGGCGTCGTTGACCAGGGCGGCACGGCGTGCGCCTATGATGGCGATGCCGGCCAGGCCGCCCCATCCGGCTTTAAGCGAGAATGCCTCGGAGAAGATGCTTTGGAACACGGCCGGCAGCCCGGTGATGTGCGTCACCACTATGTAGAGCACCAATATGAAATAGGCGGCCACCATGAAGGGAACGAGCACCGACGCCACCGAGGCGATGCGCTTCACGCCCCCGATGGTGACGAGCGCGGTGATCGTGGCTATGATCACGCCTACGATTGCTTTGGCAACCGTCGGGCTCTCGATAGTAGCAAACGAGCCGATGGTCGAGAGCGTGGCTTCGGTGAGCTGGTTGGCGTTCATGATGCAGAGCGTGCCGAACATGCCGGCGACGGCAAACACCGTGGCCAGCGGCCGCCATCTCTTGGAGAGGGCGTTGCGGATTATGTGCATCGGACCTCCGTAGGGGCGTCCCAGGCTGTCGTAGCTGCGGTATTTGATGGCGAGGACACCTTCATGAAACTTCGTCGACATGCCCACCAGCGCGCTTACCCACATCCAGAATATGGCGCCCGGCCCGCCCATTGCAAGCGCTATGGCCACGCCGGCTATGTTGCCCATGCCGATGGTGGCGGCCACCACCGAGGCGAGCGCCTGCACGGAGCTGATCTCCCCCTTGCCCGAATTCTGCTTCTGCCGCAGCACGCGCAGCGCTTCGGGGAAGCACCGCAGCGAGACGGCCCGCGAACGGATGAACAGGTAGAGCCCGCCGCCGATGAGGACGATGAAGAGCGGATAGCCGCAGATGGCGTCGGCTATGGATGTGAGGGTGATGTGTCCGGTCACGCGGCAGGGGTGTGGGGAAAGGTTGGACGGTGCGGAATGTCGCGGAAGGTCACACGAGGTGACGGATGAGCTCGGTGCGGTCGCCTTCGAGCAGGTCGATCACGGGAATCTCGATCATGGTGTAGGCGCCGGGCTGCTGACGCATTGCCGCGCGGGCCGCTCCGACGAGGATCTGGGCGGTGAGCGCCGGGTTGTTGATCGACATGTTGAACTCGAAGCGCTGGTTCTGCGTCTTGCCGCTGACACCTTTGCGCACCATGTTGACGCCATGGCCCATATCCTTGACTTCGTCGACGCTTGCCACAGCCATTACGTGCGTTTCGTCGGAGGCGAAGTAGGGGTCTTCTTTGACGGCGCGTGTCACTTCGTCGAGGCTTGCGCCGGGTTCGAGTTCCACATACACCATGCGGCGGTGAATGCCGGTGCCGAGCGGTATGGTCATCGACAGAGCGTTTTTCACGCCCGGTTTCGACTTGACGCAAACGGTGTGGCCCATGCTCATGCCAGGGCCGAAGTTGGTGTAGGTGATGCCTTTGGGTGCGGCGGCCTGCATGAGGGCGCGCACCACAGAGTCGCTGCCCGGATCCCAGCCGGCCGAGATGATGGCCACGGTGCCGTTGGCGCGGGCTATCTCGCCGAGGTGCGAGCGGAGGTCGGCGATCGAGGTGTGGATGTCGAAGGAGTCGACGGTGTTGATGCCTTCGGCAAGATACTGTGAGGCATAATGCTCCACCTGGCGGGTAGGAGTGCACAGGATGGCCACGTCGGTCTTGCCGAGGTTGTGAATGTCGGTGACCACTTTATAGGGTGCGAGCTCGGCGGGAATCTCGCTGACGCTGCGGCGCACCACGCCGGTTATCTCAAAGTCGGGGGCTGCCTGAAGGGCATCGAGCACGAAATGGCCGATGTTGCCGTAGCCCACGATGGCTGCTTTTATCTTTGTCATTTTGTTGTTTGCTTTTTCGGATTAAGGCGGATATCCGCTTGCGAGCAGTTCGGTGCGCGGGTATCCGCCGGAATGGTGGGATTGTCTTGTCAGAGCGCTCCGACGATCTCTTCGGTGTCGCGGGCTATCATCAGCTCTTCGTCGGTGGGGATGACCACGACTTTCACACGCGACTGCGGAGTGGAGATCTCGGCTTCGCGGCCGCGCACTGTGGCGTTGAAGGCATTGTCGATTTCGACGCCCATGAAGCGCAGGGGAGCACACACGTTCTCGCGCACGCCGGTCTGGTTTTCGCCGACGCCGCCGGTGAACACTATCACGTCGAGGCCGCCCATCTCGGCAGCGTAGGCGCCGATATATTTGAGGATGCGCTGTTCATACATGTCGAGCGCGAGCTTGGCCATTTTGTCACCGCTCTTGACGGCTGCCTCGATCTCGCGCATGTCGTTCGACAGGCCGCTGACGCCGGCCACGCCGCTCTCTTTGTTGATGATGTTCTGCATCTGCCCTACGGTGAGATTGTGCTTGGTCATCAGATAGGTGATGGCGCCGGGATCGACGTCGCCAACGCGTGTGCCCATCATCAGCCCTTCGGTAGGGGTCAGACCCATCGAGGTGTCGACGCTCTGGCCGTTGAGCACGGCTGTGATCGAGCCGCCGTTGCCGATATGGCATGTGACCATCTTGCAGTCGGTGATGTCGATGCCGAGGAATTCGGCCGCACGGGCGCTGACGTAGCGGTGGCTGGTGCCGTGGAAGCCATAGCGGCGCACGCCGTCCTCTTTGTAGTATTTGTAGGGGAGGGCATACATATAGCTCTTGGCGGGCATCGTCTGATGGAACGCTGTGTCGAACACGGCCACCTGCGGCACTTTGGGCATCAGCGCGGTGATCGCCTCGATGCCCGTGATGTTGGCCGGGTTGTGGAGCGGAGCGAGATCGTAGCAGTCTTTCACCTGACGGATCACTTCGGGAGTGATGAGCACGCTTTTGCTGAATTTTTCAGCGCCGTGCACCACGCGGTGACCTACGGCGTCGATCTCTTCGAAGCTCTTGATGCATCCCGTCTTTGGGTCTGTGAGGTTGGCAAGAATGGCTTCTACGCCCTGCTTGTGGTCAATGTGGCCGAGCTCGGTGATGGCTTTCGAGCCGTCGGCAAGCTTGTATTTGAGGAATCCGTCGTCGAGACCTATCTTTTCAACGCCGCCTTCGGCAAGCGTGTTGTTGGTGCGGGTGTCGATGAGTTTGTATTTCACGGAGCTGCTTCCGCAGTTTAGCACAAGTATTTTCATGATGCGTGAGATGTTGTCGGGTTAGTTCAATTCCGTTTATTTTTTAAGACCGATAGCCTGGTTGCAGGTCATGATGATGGTCTTGTAGATATCCTCGGGGAAGCAGCCGCGCGAGAGGTCGTTGACCGGAGCGGCGAGACCCTGCAGCACGGGGCCTACGGCCTGAACGCCGCCGAGGCGCTGCACGAGCTTGTAGGCGATGTTACCCACTTCGAGCGAGGGGAACACGAGCACGTTGGCGCGGCCGCTCAGCGGGCTGTTGGGCGATTTGGTCTGAGCCACGCCGGGCACGATGGCGGCATCGGCCTGCAGCTCGCCGTCGAGGATGAGGTCGGGAGCCATTTCACGGGCTATGCGGGTGGCTTCGATCACTTTGTCGACACGTTCGTGGCTGGCGCTGCCCTTGGTGGAGAAGCTGAGTATGGCCACGCGCGGCTCTATGCCGGCGATGTCGCGGGCCGTCTGTGCGGCCGAAACGGCTATCTGTGCAAGCTGCGGGGCGGTAGGATCGGGAACCACGGCGCAGTCGGCAAACACCATGATGCCGTTGGTGCCGAAGTTGACGCCTTCGGGCAGAAGCATGATGAATGCGCCCGATACAACGTCGATGCCCGGCTGGGTCTTGATCACCTGAAATGCGGCGCGAAGCACGTTGCCGGTGGTGTTCATGGCGCCGGCCACCTGACCGTCGGCGTCGCCTGCCTTGACCATCAGGCAGCCGAGATAGAGCGGGTTGGCCGTAGTGAGGCGCGCTTCCTCCATCGTGATGCCTTTCTTTTTGCGGAGCTCGAAGAAGAGCGGGGCATAGCGGTCGATGACTTTTTCGTCGGCCGGATTGACGATCTTGGCCTGAGAGATGTGCTCGAGTTTGAGGTCGCGGGCCATGCGGTGGATCTCAGCCGGATCGCCGATGAGGGTGATGTCGGCGATATGGTCGGCGATTATACGGTCGGCAGCTGTGAGCGTGCGGGGCTCTGTGCCCTCGGGGAGCACGATGCGCTGCGGATGCTTGATGGCGTTTTCCGTCAGTTTATCAAAAAGATTCATAATCGTTCGGAGGTTTATATATTTAACTATGTGCAAAGGTAGTGATTTTTTGCGCTCTTTATCACGTGTGCGGAAAATAATTTCTGAGCGGGGCAAACAATAGTGCGCGAAGCCGTGTTGTCAGTATATACGAGCATTAAAAACCATATATAATCGTTAAAAAGACTATCAATCATGAACTCACGCCGATATGACAATGACGGCGACCACCGCCGTCACCGCAAAACGCAATTGTGGATCTCAATAGGAGCCGTAGTGCTCATCGTGTTGCTAATCCTCTGGCTCACAATAGCCGACCTCTGGGGCGACACCGATGTCGATGCCATCCTCCCGTTGATCAATCTCTGATCCCGCACCCCGGCTTCAGCACCTCTGCATCCGCCCGGATGCCGGAGCGTCAGCCTCCGGAGCCCGCTATGGGATCATGGAGGCACCGCCGCTCTCCGTTTCCAGCGGCTATGCTGCAAGGGCTGCGCAGCGCATTGCAGCTCAATGGCAGTGCATGGACGTGCCCGGCCATGAAATGCATCGTATCGGTAGGGCAGGGCCTCAACAGAATTGCGCAAAAAAATTACTCCCCGACTTCCGGTTGGATCCGGATGCGGGGAGTTGATTCGTTTGTGCCCGGTGTGAGCAAACAAGCTTACGCTTTTGCGTCGCGGTCTTTCGGACGACGCTCTTTGATGCGTGCTTTTTTGCCGGTGAGGTTGCGCAGATAGTAGAGTTTTGCGCGGCGCACCTTGCCGAGTTTGTTGACGGTGATCGAATCGATGAACGGCGATTCGATGGGGAAGATACGTTCAACACCGATGTTGTCGCTCATTTTGCGCACTGTGAAGCGCTTTTTCTCACCTTCGCCCGAAATTTTGATGACAACGCCGCGGTACTGCTGAATACGCTCTTTGTTGCCTTCTTTGATGCGGTAAGCCACGGTGATGGTGTCGCCGGGACCGAATTCGGGATGTGTCTTGCCGGTGGCGAAAGCCTCTTCGGCAACTTTGATTAAATCCATTTCTTATTGCAATTAAAATGTTAACACTTGCCGCAATATTCGCAGGCTGCTTGTCCTGCCAGAGATTGCGGAATCGGCCGCAAAGTTACATCTTTATTTCCATTCCCACAACCCCTTCCTTCACATTTTTTCCACATTTACGCCGGCGCTTTGTTTTTTAATACTTCAGATTATTTGTAGCGGGTCCAGCGAATGAGTTCTTTAAACGTCGGTTTCTTGCCATACATGAATATGCCGACGCGGTAGATCTTACCGGCGATCCATACCATGGCGAAGAATGAGGCGTAGAGGATCACCAGCGAAACTGCGACCTCCCATCCGGGGATATTGTAAGGGATGCGGGCCATCATGACCATGGGCGAAGTGAACGGAATCATCGACATCCACACAGAGAGCGACGAGGTGGGGTCGGAGGCAGCCGTCATGCCGAACACGATGCCGAGGATCACCGGGAAAATGACCACCGACTGAAGCTGACCGGCGTCCTGGATGTTGTCGACAGCCGAACCGATAGCCGCATAGATGGCTGCATAGAGCATGAAACCGCCGATGAGGAACAGCAGGAGGAGGCCGAAGAGGCGCAGGATGTAGCCCACGTCGCTAAGCATCGCCAGAGCCTGAAGCATGCCAACGTTTGACGACACGGAAGTCACATCGGCGCCGGAGTTGATCATGGCCATGTCAGATGCCACATCCGCTGGAATGATGGCCGGCAGGAGGAATGCCGACATGGCAGCGATGAGAGCCGTCCATATCAGTATCTGCGTCACCGCCACAAGTCCGATGCCGCATATCTTTCCGAGCATCAGCTGCATGGGGCGCACCGACGACACCACAATCTCCAGCACGCGGTTGGTCTTTTCCTCTATGATGCTGGTCATCACCATCTGACCGTAGAGAAGCAGGCACATATACAGCAGGATAGTAAGGAGCATGCCGAGCATGTAGCTGAGCATGGTCGATGACTCGCGGCTGTCGCCCGAGGCATCGTATTCCTTGCTTATGATGTCGACGTCGCTCTGGACTTTGGCCAGAATCTCCGTGTCGATATTCATTGATTTGAGGCGGTAGTCCTCGATGATTTTATTCACCTGCGAGGCGATGGCCGATTCCAGGGTCATCGACGACGGGCCGGCAGTGAAGAGCTGCAAGGGAGTGGCGTGGTCCATGACATCGCGGGGAATGATGAGCACCGCGTCGGTTTTCTCCTCCTCGAGGAGAGCGTGCCAGTCGGTGCCGGACGCGAGCGTGTCGATGGTGTATTCATCGGTGGCCTGCAGATGCGGGGCGATCATGCCGGAATTGTCGATAACGGTCATGCTGCGCTGGTCGGTGCCGGCCAGTTCGGCCACGAGCACCGGTGTGACCATCAGAGCCAGCATCAGTATCGGCATCAGGATGGTGGTGATGATAAAACTTTTCTTGGTGACGCGCTCCATGTATTCGCGTCGTATGATGATTGCTGTTTTGGATGACATAAGGCTTACTGTTGTTTAGAGTATGCTTGGAGATTTTCAGATCACACAAATCTGACACGCCCCTACACTGCCGGTTCAGCGCCGGCATTCGACGACGACACAGTGGAGATAAAAATATCATTCATCGAAGCCATGGCCGGATTGAATGAAACCAGCTCGACGGTATCGTTGACGGCTGAGATGAGATCACGCTGGGCGATGCCGTCGGAGAGCGTGAGGTCGAGGCGCTTTTTGCCGGACGGAAGGATCTGGTAGGACTCGGCGGTGAGCATCGGTTTCAGCCGCTCGGAGAGCAGCGATGCGTCGCCGTTGAACTCTATTGAATATTTGCCGCGGGTGAATTCACGGCGGAGAGCGTCGACCTCGCCCGTGAGTATGTTGCGGCCGTTGTTGATAAGGGTGATATTGTCGCAGATTTCTTCGACGGAAGCCATGTTGTGGGTGCTGAAGATCACCGTCGCGCCCTCATCTTTCAGCCGCAGGATCTCATCGCGCAGCAGATTGGCGTTGATCGGGTCGAAGCCTGAGAAGGGTTCGTCGAAGATAAGGAGCTTCGGGCGGTGAAGCACGGTGACTATAAACTGCACCTTCTGCGCCATGCCTTTCGAGAGCTCCGACACCTTGCGGTTCCACCACTCGGAAATATCAAAGCGGTCGAACCATTTTTTTAGCTCGGCCACCGCCTGCTGTCGGGAGAGGCCTTTGAGACGGGCGAAAAACACAGCCTGGTCCCCTACTTTCATTTTCTTATAGAGGCCACGCTCTTCGGGCAGATAGCCGATGTTGACAACATCGTTCTGCGTCAGCGGGTGGCCGTCGAATGTCACGCTGCCGCTGTCGGGCGCGGTGATGTGATTGATGATGCGTATGAGCGTGGTCTTTCCGGCGCCGTTGGGGCCGAGCAATCCGTAGACTGTTCCGGCGGGCACGGAAAGCGAAACCGAATCAAGGGCCCGGTGAGAGCCGAATGTCTTCGAAACGTTTTCAACGCTGAGTATTGATTCCATGAAATATTAATGAATGGGTTATATTACAATTAGGTGAGCCGGGCACGAACGGCTCCGTACGTTTTCTGCTTAATTTGACGCAGCAAAACTCATAAAATTTCACTCGCTCTCCATTTTTTTTTGATTTTCCGCCAAACCAGCGGTCGACAATCACGGCGATGGCACCGTCGCCGGTGACGTTACAGGCTGTTCCAAAGGAGTCCATGGCGATGTAGAGCGCAATCATCAGCGAGCATTGAGCGGTGTCGAAGCCGAGGATCGACGACAGGAGTCCGAGCGAGGCCATTATAGCGCCGCCGGGTATACCGGGAGCCGCGATGATGGTGACGCCGAGCATGGCGATGAAATAAGCGAAAGTGCCGGCATTATACGGTATGCCGTGCATGATCATTATGGCGAGCGCGCACGCCACAATCTTCATCGTGCTGCCCGACATGTGGATGGTGGCGCACAGCGGGACGGTGAATCCGGCGACGTCACGGCTCACGCCCATTTTGACTGTCTGCTCGAGGGTCACCGGAATGGTGGCTGCCGACGACTGGGTGCCGAGGGCGGTGAAATAGGCCGGCATCATCGTGCGGAGCATTTTCAGCGGATTGCCGCCCGAGAAGCATGCGGCAATGCAGTATTGTATCAACAACAGCAAGATGTGCATGACGAAAATCACGGCTATGATGCCGACGAATGTCGACAGGACGGAGGCCACCTTGCCTTCCACCGTCATGTTGAGAAATATCCCGAATATATAGAGCGGCAACAGTGGAATAACGACACGGCGGATCGCCATGTCTACGACCGACCGCAGTTCGCCGAGTCCGTGCCGTAAGGCATTGCCTTCGACGAAAGCCGTGCCGAGACCGAGCATGAATGCCAGCACGAGAGCTGTCATCACCGGCATAAGCGGCGGTATGGCCACAGAGAAATAAGGCTCGGCAACCGCTCCCGCACACTCCGCCACCGAGTTCACGGACGACGGCGTGATCAGTGACGGGAAAAGCCATGCTCCGGTGAAATATGACGCGAAGCCTGAAAACAGTGTAAACCCATAGGCGAGCAGCGCCGTGAATATGAGCATGGCTCCGGCGCGTTTGCCGATATCGGCAATGGCCGGCGCCACGAATCCTATGATGATCAGCGGGATCATAAAGCCGAGGAATTGCGAGAAAATCTCGTTGAATGTGGCCATGATGCGGGCGCCCCATAGTGGCATCACATATCCGGCTGCCACGCCGAGGGCAATTGCCAGCACGATGCGTCCCAATAATCCCGACCTGATTTTTGATCTGTTTTTCAATTCCGCTGATAATGATTATGCCGGTTAGTTTAATAATGAGCGTATTATTGCTCTTTCGGGAACAAAGTTACAGTTTTTTCTTTTTTTCTCAATGTTTGGTGTAACTATTTGACCGTTGGTCACGTCTATTAAATGTGTAGAGTCCAAGGGCAAATGCAATATTAACGAAAATGTTTGAAAAATTCGACAG
>OHHT01000608.1_pt1 | contig 12284 bp, 7 predicted proteins | sample 1568061 | NCBI WGS metagenome assembly OHHT01 (sample SAMEA3879550, study PRJEB24766) | human gut metagenome | biome: human-associated habitat; feature: feces | place: USA | collected 1985/1987 | reverse complement strand
ATGGATTCTGCCGTTTTCCATTCCTTATAACATCTTCGTCGCCATATACAAGCGCCGGTATCCTGTCAGACTTTATGCAATCTATATGAACATGATCATGGTCATTTTCACTGTTTTGATGGTTATTGCATAAAGACTTTGTATCGCCGTGACCACGTAGTTTCGAAAATGCCTCTGCAATCATCGGAACAGTCAGTTCACTGTACTCTCCCTCCTGAAAATTCAGCAGTAGAATGTCTTCCTCCAACGCTCCATCCTTAATCCGGTTTTGCAGCCTCAGAAACTGTCCGGCATTCATGGACAATAATGTCATGACCGGAGATTTTGTCGAATCCGGATGCTTTTTGCAGAACACCCGATATGAAATGCACTTCAAAGAAGGTTCTGAATTTTTTCCTGCATTTTCCATTCTAGATCCGCCATCTAGCCGCATTTTCGTTTCATTTGTCAGACATTTTTGGAAACTTTCTCCTGTATAGTCTGACACAGAGAAAGACTTCTCTGATTTTTCTGCCACATATTCCGAAACCAAAAGAGGGGTCTCCTGACCCCTGATCCAGGAATCGTAGTCCCGCAGCTGAGACGCCAGTTCCTTCCGATATTCTTTTCTTTGTCTTTCCTGTAAAACCTTCTTTATAGTTTGCTTCATCATTGCCTGTCTGTTCTCCCCTGCCGGTTCCTGCAGTAGATTTACTTATTATCCGGAATGGAATCGTTAGTTAAAAGAGCTTCTTAATCATTGAAATCATTTCTTCCGCAGCCTCTGCTGACACCGGTGAAACCTCCATCTTAAGCTCAACCAGATTTTCTTCCTCCGCACGCATTCCAGCCATTACAAGTGCTTCCACATGCAGTACCAGATTTGGATCTGCCGTTGCAAAAAGGTAGGTTCCGGGCTTTACCTGCTTCCCGTTTGTCTCTATAAACTTCTTTTCAAATGCCACCGGCATTCCATTCCATAACAACTGCTGCAGCTTTACGACACAGGGCTTATCTGCCGGATCCACACGGAAATTCCGTACGTCTCCCTCTACGGTAAGCGTCGTTTCAATCTGACGCTCTTTTACATAGACATCCGGAACATACCTAGAATCACTCTCACAAAATCCCTGTCCCCGGTCATAATATAACTGGATACGCTCATCCAGGATTTCCTGCAGATGCTCTTCCATCAGCTTCTTCGGATCAACTGCATAAGTACCAATTGCCGCCCGGATTTCTCCCATGGACTTCCGCTTACCGGTCACCTTTTTCTGAAATATTGCTTCCTTATGACGATATTCCTCTGCCTCGTCCTCAGTCACATTTAACTGCTGCATAATATAATCCAGATTTAATTCATTCCGTTTTTCATCCTCTAAAATATAACAATAGATTGCCCGGAATGCAATTTCTTTATCCTCATAATCAATAACGGTCCAGCTCTCTCCATCCACCAGAATGTTGGCAAAGATCAGATCATAATCGGCAATATTTCCCGTATATCCTTCCTTACGATAAGAAACCAGTTCCCAGTATTTGTCAAAAAGCCTCTGGAATCCGTCCAGATTCTTTTCTGAAAGGCACTGATCCATCAGGGTTTCCAGTGTCGTTCCCTGTTCAAACGGGAACTCCGCATACCCCTCCTGTTCGTGATACATACAGGGGTTGATATGCAGTCCGCTCCCTTCATAGCGCTCGCATAAGGCCTGATATGCCGCTTCCATCTCCCGGACATGGGCTCTCGCCTCTTCGGTCATCGGAACCTTCCGGACTACTTTCCCGGCAGAAGTTTCCACAATATCCGTACGAAGCTCATACCTTCCGTCACGATCATTGGAATACTTGGAGTAAATGGTCTGTGGCAGCTCTCCAATCACTACCATATAAGAATTGGAGAACAGATCAAAATAATCATCCTCAATCGTACTGTCAAATACATACTTTTCACGGAACAATACCATGCGGTCACGGTCAAAATTACGCATGTTATCCGTCAGCTCTCCCTCATAGGGGAGCCTCCGGTCCGAATAAATCGTTGTCGGAAATTTGTAATCCGGGTACGGATAATAAAAATGATATTTTTCTACGCCACAGGATGCCAGAATTTTTTCCAGACCTTTTCTTGAAAAGGTGCGTACCCCGCCTCCGGCTTCGTAATTCTCAATTCCGGAAAAATAAGTGCCGAGATGGTCTTCCTTGCAGCCGGCAAAATATTTCAGTCCGTATTTGTTTTCAATGGCAATGACAATCCTGCCTCCGGGAGCCAGGTGCTTCTTAATCATATTTAAGAAATCTTCAAAGGGCGTTTTGCTTCCCATGTAGCTCTGTCCATACTCAAACACACCAATCAGAAAAATATAATCGAAATTATCCGGCAAATCCGGTTCAATGTCCTTGAAATTGCCCACATGGATGGTCACATTTTCACATTCCGCATGGCGGTAAGCGTTTATCATGCTCCGCTTTTTGGAGAGGTCCACGCAGGTCACTTCTCCCGCTTTCCGGGAAAGAGCGCCCGTAATGGCACCGCAGCCGCTTCCCACCTCCAGCACCTTTTCCGTGTGCTTCATGGGAATCCAGTCCACAATGTTTTCCCTGAGAGGGGATAAATGATACAGAATGGGCCAGCTTTTCTTTTCCTCAATAATCTGCCGGTACTCCACCTGTGCATAATCCTTCACGATGGAAAGAAGCTCATCCTCCACCTTGCCGTCGCAGTATAAATCCTCACCGGGATAATGTGTCAAATCCAGTGTGATTTTTCCAATCTGTTCCGTTACATTTTCTGCCATTACGCCTCCTGCCGGTAGGGTATCACCTTATCCTTTGCAGCATTCTTTACCTCTACCTTAGAATTCATATCATAAAAGCCCACCGTGTCCTTGTCTGAAACCACGGTTACATTCAAAACATCATACAATCTGTGGTAAACCTGGAATTCGCTGCCCTCATAGCCCGTAACACCTAAGGAAAGCAGATATTCCCCGCCCTGCAGACTCATATTCTGCTTAAAAGTCACTTCCTTTACCACGCCCGCTTCCACAGGCTCCAAAAATGCCTTTTCTATCATGCTGTTGGTGCCGGTAATTTCCGTTCCCTTGATATTCTTAAAGGAAAACGCAAAAATCGGGGCAACAATCCTATCGCGGAACGCCACCTTTACGTGAATGGTAAACTCCGTGCCCTTAATGACGGCGGTGGTCTTCACGCCCTTATCGTCGGTAATGTAAAATTCCGTCATTTCCGCCTGCTTGGTACCGTATTCCAGAAGCTCCGGATTTAACACATTTTCGGGAATATGGATATCCATATCTTCCTTGTCGTGAATTTCGTACTGACCCACCAGCACCCGTTTGAAGGCATCAATCATTTCCTTGGGGCTGCCCTCGCCTAAAAGATTACCCTGATTCAAGAGGTATACCCGGTCGCAGTATTTGCTAATGCTGCTTAAATCGTGGCTGACAAACACGATGGTCTTGCCCATTTTCTTGAATTCTTCAAACTTGTGGTAGCATTTTGCCTGAAAGAAAACATCGCCGACGGAAAGCGCCTCATCCACAATGAGGATTTCCGGCTCAATATTGATGGCAACCGCAAAAGCCAGACGCACGAACATACCGCTGGAATAGGTTTTGACCGGCTGGTATACATAGTCGCCGATGTCCGCAAATTTTAAAATTTCCGGCAGCTTGGCATCGATTTCCTTCTGGGAAAAGCCCATCATGGTGCCGTTTAAGTACACATTTTCAATGCCGTTGTATTCCATGTTAAAACCCGCACCCAGCTCAAGCAGCGCCGAAATTCTGCCGTTTACATTTACTTCGCCCGAAGTAGGGCTTAAGACACCGGTAATAATTTTTAAGATGGTGGATTTACCGGAGCCGTTGGTGCCGATAATACCCACAGTTTCGCCCTGAAAAATCTCAAGGGACACACCGTTTAAGGCATAATGCTCCTTTGCCTTCTTCCTGGTCAGTCCAAAGGCTTCCTTGAACCGGTCCGAGGGCTTGTCATAGAGTTTATATACTTTTTTAAGGTCTTTGACCGTAATTGCAGGCTTTCTTTCCTGATTATCCATTGCTCTTACCTTTCCGCTCATCATTACAGCACATCCGCGAAATGCACCTTCAGCTTCTTAAATACCACGGCGCCGATACCGAATACCACAATCGTAAAAATCCAGAAATACATGGTAGAAAAGAAGTCCTCAAAAAACCAGGAATGGCCGTAAATGGCATCCCGGTATCCGTTTACAATATAAACCATGGGATTTAATTTTAAGATTTTCGCCCAGGTCGGACTGATGGCATCGAAGTTCCACATAATGGGGGTCGCCCACATGCCGATTTGCAGCATAATGCTGATAATCTGGGAAATATCGCGCATAAATACCACAAGAGAGCAGGTGGTGTAGCTTAATGCCAGCACCAGAACAAAGGTGCAGAAGCTGTAATAAAAAATCTGCAGGGTGTACAAAGTGGGGGTATAACCGTAAAAAGCGGCAATCAGAAGCAGAATGCAAACAAAAAACACGTGCACAAAGGTAGCGCCGATGACCTTGATAATCGGCAGGATACTAATCTTGAACACCACTTTCTTTACTAAATAATTGTACTCCAAAAGCGCCATGGTGCCGTTGGTCCAGGCTTCGTTAAAATAAAACCACGGAACCAGGCCGGCGGTTAAAAAGAGCACGAACGGAATGTCGCTGCCGCCCCGCATTGCCATACCTGCGCTGCCCATAATCACATCAAATACCAGCCAGTACATGACAACCGTAATCACCGGCTGCACCATTGCCCATACCGCGCCGAGATAGGAGCCCGCATACCGCTTTTTAAAGTCGTTCTTTGCCAGCTTCCAGATTAAATGCCTGTTCTGGTACAGCTCCACCGGCAGACCGGTCACTTTATCGTAGAGTGCCGTAAACAATACGCAGGAAACCAAAATTACCACAACAGAAATAATCTTTTTAAGATTTTCCTCCGCTGCCTGGGCATTCGGATTTTTATGGAACACAATCAGGCATGCCATAATAAGCGCCGCTATATAAAAAAGCAGAATGCCCGTCTTTTTTGAAATCTTTTTCTTCATAGTAAGTGCTTATGCCTTTCCCAGTTCTTTTGCATATTCCCGGAAGCTTCCCCATTTGGTGTCCTTTTCGGATAAAATAAGCTCTATGCCCTCCGGAATCGGCCACTCTACCCTGATATCCGGGTCCTTGTAGGAAATACCGCCCTCATCGCCCGGGTGGTAAAAATCCGTACACTTATAGCAGAACTCCGCATAATCGGAAAGCACTAAAAAACCGTGTGCAAAATTCTTCGGAATGAAAAACTGCTTTTTATTTTCTTCGGAAAGAAGCACGCCGTACCATTTGCCGAAGGTTTCCGACTCCGGACGCATATCCACCGCCACGTCGAACACTTCTCCGCGGATAACACGGACTAACTTGTCCTGCGGGAACTGCTTCTGAAAATGTAAACCGCGCAGCACGCCCTTCTTGGATGCGGACTGGTTGTCCTGTACAAAATTAAGGTCAATACCGGCTGCCTTGTAATCGTTATAATTGTAGGTTTCCATAAAGTAGCCTCTGTTATCCCCGAATACCTGCGGAGTCAGAATTTTTAAGCCCTCGATTTCGCATGTTTCCACTGTAATCTTTCCCATATTAAAACCTTGCCTTTCCTGTCTATCCATCATTTCCTGTAACTTACATTCAGATCCACATTGCCGTTAATGCCGTTGATTTTACCCTTGGAGGTATACTGCCACATCTGGTAATAGCCCTGATACAGGGGCACACTCCGGTACTCCGCAAGCCAGATGGCATAGGACTCCAGTGTATTTGCAGTAAGCTTATTATTGTACCAGTTGCGGCTGGCATACACGCCCGCCTCCAGACCGGCATTTTTCACGGTAGTGCAGAATGCCTCGCAGACAGCGGTGCGCTCTTCCACATTTAAGGAATCCGCCCTGCCGTTTCCGCCGGCGCCTTCCGTATCAATGAATACGGGGTACTGCAGTTCATAGTCCCGCACCAGACTGATAACCATACTTGCTTCTTCGACGGCTTCCACTTCGTTTACCGCCTGGGTAAAGAAATACACACCCACCTTGATGCCCGCTGCCCGGGCGCCCTTGATATTCTGTTCAAAATAAGGGTCCTCCACCAGACTGCCGGTAACGGAACCGCGGTAGCCGCAGCGGATAATGGCGAAATCCACGCCTTCATTCTTCACCTTGTCCCAGTCGATTTCCTTCTGCCACTTGGAAACGTCAATTCCCAGCACGCCGGTTTTGGATACTCCGGATGTCTGCCGGATTTCGGTATCGTCCCCATCGGTATTGGCTTCGGCACTGTCTTCCGCTTCCGCATCAATTTCCGCCTCGGTTTTGATAAGCAGGGAAATGTCGTCTATCGCCACATACTCCACCTTATCCTTCACCCGGACATCCGTGGCACTTAAGGGTGTACGGTAGCCGCTTATGGGCTTTAACGCCACCTCATACTCTCCGGCAGGAAGGTCCCCAATGTAAATCACACCGTCCTTGTCTAAATCCTTGTATTCGTCCTTGCCGTTTAAGGTGATGTAAAAGCTTTCTCCCTCTACCGGTTTGTTGTCCCTGTCCACAATCTGCACACGCAGGTCTTTTTCCACAGAGGTCACAATCAGGGAAAGCCGGTTCGTTTCATCATATAAACTGTCGGTCTCCTTCGTGTCCCGGTCAAAGAAATACTCATCCTGCATAAAAGCGGACAGATTGCTTTTATCCGCTCCCTGCTGCCCGGCACCGGTATCCTGGTTCATCTGTGTACCCGCAGCCGGCACCTCACCGCCGGCATCCGCCGTTCCCTTCCTTTTAGGAAGGTTGGTAAACAGAACCAGTAAAAGCAACAGCAGACACATGCAGGCCGAAACACAGACCGCCGTTCGTTTCCATTTAGAGTCCATTTGCAACCTCTGTTAAATATTTGCCGTAATTCGTCTTCATGAGCGGCTCTGCTAAAGCCAAAAGCTGCTCTCTTGTAATAAATCCGCGCTTGTAGGCGATTTCCTCGATACAGGAAATGTAAAGTCCCTGCCGTTTCTGGAAAGCCGCCACGAAATCCGCCGCATCAAGCAGAGCGTCGTGATTGCCGGTGTCCAGCCATGCAAAACCCCTTCCCAGTGTTTCCACACGCAGGGTTCCTCTCTGCAGATACTCGTTGTTGATGCTGGTAATTTCAATTTCACCTCTTGCGGAGGGTTTTACGTTTTTCGCAATTTCCACTACATCATTGTCATAGAAATAAAGACCCGGCACCGCATAATTGCTCTTGGGATGCTCCGGCTTTTCTTCAATGGAAAGAGCCTTGCCGTTTTCATCGAATTCCACTACGCCGTACTCTCTCGGATCCCTTACATAATAGCCGAAAATCGTCGCACCATTTTCCCGGGATGCCACTTCCTTAAGCACTTTGGAAAAGCTCTGTCCGTAGAAAATATTGTCGCCCAGAATCAGCGCCACCCTGTCATTGCCGATGAAATCCGCGCCGATGATAAAGGCATCCGCCAGTCCTCTGGGCTTGTCCTGAACCGCATAGGAAAGCTGCATGCCGAGCTGGCTGCCGTCGCCTAAAAGCTCCTCAAATACCGGTAAATCCCTCGGTGTGGAAATAATCAGGATTTCTTTAATCCCCGCCAGCATCAGGATGGACAGCGGATAATAAATCATGGGTTTATCGTAAACAGGCATAATCTGTTTGGAAATGGCTTTGGTAAGCGGATACAGTCTGGTACCGGAACCTCCGGCTAAAATAATTCCTTTCATGAAATATCTCCTTTCAGGTCAGTTAGATTTATTTTATCACAGAATATGGAAAATGGGAACAGCGAAAGCCGTTCCCAAGTAATCGTGTTTCACGGATTATTCGTACATTTCACTGTAATACTTCTGATAATCCCCGCTGGTCACATTTTTCATCCAGTCCTCATGCTCAAAATACCAGGCAATGGTCTTTTTGATGCCGTCCTTAAACATGGTTTCGGGATACCAGCCGATTTCTGCCTTAATCTTATCGGGAGCGATGGCATAACGTCTGTCATGTCCCTTTCTGTCCTCCACGTAGGTAATCAGGCTTTCGTTGATCCACGCCTTTCTTTCGTCTCCGTCCGGCAGCATTTCCTGCAGGGTATCCAGAATGATATGAATAATCTCGATGTTCTGTTTTTCGTTGTGTCCGCCGATGTTGTAGGTTTCAAACAGTCTGCCCTGTTCCTGCACCATATCAATCGCCTTGGCATGGTCCTCCACATAGAGCCAGTCGCGCACATTTTTTCCGTCGCCGTACACCGGAAGCTTCTTGCCCTGCAGAGCATTGTTGATAATCAGCGGAATCAGCTTTTCCGGGAACTGGTAAGGTCCGTAGTTGTTGGAGCAGTTCGTAATATTGGCAGGGAAATGATAGGTATCCATATATGCCTTTACCAGCATATCGGAGCTTGCCTTGCTGGCGGAATACGGACTATGGGGAGCATAGGGAGTGGTTTCATAGAAGAACTCATCGTCTTTTTCCAGGGAACCGTAAACCTCATCTGTGGAAACATGCAGGAATTTCTTGCCTTCCTTAAAGCTGCCGTCCGGAAGTTCCCATGCTTCCTTGGCGCAGTTTAACATAACAGCGGTACCGTATACATTGGTCTGTACAAATACTTCCGGGTTGCGGATGCTTCTGTCAACATGGCTTTCCGCTGCGAAATGCACCACTCTGTCAATGTCATTTTCCGCAAACACCCTGCGAATGGCTTCCTTGTCGCAGATATTGGCTTTTACAAAAGTGTAATTGTCCCTTTTTTCCACGTCCTTTAAGTTTTCCAGATTGCCAGCATAGGTCAGTGCGTCCACATTGATGATGCGGATTTCGTCCCCGTATTTTTTGAACATGTAATGAATGTAGTTGGAACCGATGAAGCCGGCTCCTCCTGTTACCAGATAAGTTCTCATGCTTATCTCCTTTCTGTCCCTTATAGAATTGCTTTCTTTACTTGTTTGGTTTTGGTTTAGTAGCCCAGATAGCTGATGTTTAAGTCCACATTGCCGCTGATACCGGAAATCTTGCCGGTGGACTTGTACTGCCACATGTCATAACGTCCGGTGTAGGTCGGGGTTGCCGCATACTGTGCCAGCCAGATTTTGTATTTGCTGAGCTGTCCGGCATCAATTTTATCATTCAGCCAGCTCTTGTTGGCATAAACCCCTGCAGTATAGCCCGCATTCTGTACGGTTTCACAGTAAGCCTTGATAACATCCGTTCTGGTTGCCTTATCAATCCTGTCACCGCGTCCGTTACTGCCTTCCACGTCTAAGAAGACCGGATAGGAAATCTTGTACTTTTTAATCAGTTCAATGGTCATGGAGGCCTCTTCTACCGCTTCCGCTTTGTTTATTGCCTGGGAGAAGAAGTAAACGCCCACCTTAAGGCCTGCCGCATTGGCGCCCTGGATGTTTGCCTTGAACTTGGGGTCTTCTACCAGTGCACCGGTAGAGGAGCCGCGGTAACCGCAGCGGATAATGACATAGTTGACACCGGAATTCTTTACTGCCGTCCAGTCAATGGTACCGTTCCACTTGGAAACGTCGATACCGAAGCTGCCACTGCCGGTAACCAGGGAACCGTCGCTTGCAAAATTGTACTTTGCTCCCTGAATAACCTGTTCGCCGGTCACCTTGTTGCCTGCCGCATCAAAGAAATACAGTCTGCCGTCAATAGTCTGCCAGCCGGTATACTTTATCTTGCCCTCTGTTTTAATATAGAAGGTTTTGATGTTGGTATCATAATAGTCCGCATAGGTGGCTTCGCGGTATTTGTTGTCAGATGTCAGCACGTAAAGCTGTCTGTTGCTGGTATCCATCAGCTTGCCTTCCTTTGCCGCTACCTTAACGGTAAATGTCCGGCTCTGGGTAAAGCCGTTGTCGGTATAATTTACGGTAACGGTAGCGGAGCCGGTCTTGACGCCGGTAACCTCTACGGTAGCCGTTAAGCTGCTGCCGTCGGAGGATTTCTTTGTTTCGGAAATCTTTACGGTAGCAATATTCTTGTCGGAAGTATCTGCGGAAAAGGTACCGGTTGTGCTTCCTGCCGTAGCTGTCACCGTACCCTTGCTTCCGGGCATAATGCTTAAAGTGCTCTTATCCAATTTCAGGGTGTTTTCCTGTACGGTAATGGTACATACCGCCGTAAGGGAGCTGTCTTTTAGCTTTACGGTCAGAATGGCAACGCCCGCTTTTTTACCGGTTACGGTAATGGTTGCCGTGCCGTCCTTTAAGGCTCCCATGGAAACAGAAGCCACATCCGTCTTATCCAGTGTATATTCCAGTGTACCGTCCTTGGAACCGGCGGCATCGCTGTTGCCGATAATCGCCTTAATTTCCGCTTTGGCATTGGGTGCCAGGGAAAGATTGCTCTGGCTTAAGGAAAGGGTACGGCTGTCCGTCTTTTTCATAACCGTAACCGTGCACACCGCTGTAATAGCAGGATTTTCTACAGAAGCTACGGTAATTTGTGCGGTGCCTTCCTTCTTTGCCGTAACCGTACCGTTATTGTCTACCGTTGCCACGTCGGCTTTGGAGGAAGTCCAGGTAACCGCCTTGTTGCCGGCATCATCCGGCGCCACGGTAGCCTTTAAGGAAGCCACACCGCCCTCCGCCAGTGTCAGGGAAGTATTGTCAAGAGAGATGCTCTTAACATCCACCTTTTTTTCTGTAACACTTATCTGGCAGTTGCCGGTGAAGGTTTCTGTCCTGCTGGCATTGTTTCCGGAAGGATCGGTTTCCTGAATCGTACCCTCCACAATAATCTTCAGATTCGTGGTACCTGCTGCAAGACCCGTTATGGTTCCGTCGGAGCCGACACTGATAATGTTGCTGTCGTAATTCGTATAGGTCGCCTGACCGAAGCTTACATTGCCGATGCTTGCAGTATATACAAGCTTTTTGCTTTCTCCTGTCTGCAGGCTGAAGCCGCTGACATTCAGCTCCGCCGTGCGGATATAGGTACCTGCCTTGGCAGAGGTCATGGGATCCTTCACATTCTTTCTGTCAATGGCGGTGTAGGTTGCTTCAATAACCGTCTTGGTGGACTCCACCCATGCCACGGTATCCGTCAGGGTGGACTCCTGTTCGGTATCGTTAATCATGGTATCTTCCTTCTTGGAATCTACTTCCGATTCTTTCTTAATTTCGTCGGAAACATCTACCTTCTGGTAAACAATTTCTTTCCGGACATCCACCTTCTTCGCTGTGGTGCTGATTTCGTAGTCCTTGTACTTTTCGTCCGTGAGCGCATTCATGGCAACACTGTACTTGCCGGGTGTGATGCCGGTCTTGTAAATAATGCCGTCCATGTCATCGTCCGTCCAGGTTTCCGTCTTTTTGTCGGGTGTTTCCACCGTTACGGAGAACGGTACATTGGCAATCAGCTTGTTTGTCTTGCTGTTGACGAATTTAATCTTCAGGTCCTTTTCAATGGATGTGGTATTCATGGTTACCGTTACATCCTTGGTATATTCATTTTCGTCGTAATCCTTCTGCTCGTCCTCCTGAATGGCATTGGCTGCATCAATTCTTGCCTTTTCCGCATCCGCCACAGCCATCAGTCCGTCCTCTCCCACGACATGGATACCGTCCATGCTGCTGCCGATAGATGCCACCGGCTGGGAAGCGGGCTTGTTTTTCTTTGTCAGATTGTCCACATAAATAGTGCCTGCCACAAGTGCCAGCACAAGCACCAGTACGCCGGAAGTGGTAATTACGCGGTCAATGGCGCTCATATGCACCAGGGAATACCATACCTTCTGGAAGAAATTGAGGTCGGTCATGGCGCTCCAGGGCAGAGGCTCATCGTCGTCATCATCTTCCTCGTCCTCTTCGTCCGTTTCCTCTTCGTATTCATCCCCGTAGTCCTCGCCGGCTTCGTCCAAATCCACATAGGTGTCGTCCGGTTCGTATTCTTCGCCGGGCTCATATTCGGCTACTGCGGCATTGGCATCATAAAGCTGAACGCCGTATTCGCCCTCACCGTCGTAGGCTTCCTCATAGTCGACACCGTCTTCGGCTCCGTCCTCATAAGCTTCTTCGTATTCGACACCGTCTTCGGCTCCGTCCTCATAAGCTTCTTCGTATTCGACACCGTCCTCATACCCTTCGTCGTAAGCTTCCTCATAGCCGCCCTCTTCGCCGTAGGTTTCTTCCGCATCGAAGTCTGTATTAAAATCTTCCATGTCGAAGTCATCATCTGTATATTGTTTTTTATGTCCAAA
>OHHT01000598.1_pt1 | contig 12456 bp, 8 predicted proteins | sample 1568061 | NCBI WGS metagenome assembly OHHT01 (sample SAMEA3879550, study PRJEB24766) | human gut metagenome | biome: human-associated habitat; feature: feces | place: USA | collected 1985/1987 | reverse complement strand
CCCATGGGCGGTCAGCCTTATTCGCAACCCGGCGCACCGGTTCCCCCTGCTTATTCTCCGATTCCCGCAGATAAGCCGGAAAAGAAGAAAAAAGGAAAAGCAGGCGTGGTAATTGCCATTATCCTGATTGTGTTACTGTTAGCCGGAGGCGCAGCAGCCGCTTACTTCTTTATCTTTGCTTCTCCTGCAAAGAAGATCAGCAAAGCCATTGAAGCCGGCAATATGGAAACCGTTACAGAACTGTACGAAAAGGTGAACAGTGAGAAGGACAAAGACCAGATTAAGAGTGAGCTGCTTACTTATGTGCAGTCACTGGAAGACAATTATCTGGCGGAAGAAATTACCTACGAAGACGCTATCCGAACCATGGAAGACCTTCGTGATGTTGTTTTCACAGACGGTGAGATAGAAGACATTATGCATATGGTAAGCAAAATCCATGACTCCCGTGAAAACTTTGCCAAGGCAGAAAAACTGGCAGCGACCGGTACCTGGAAGGATTATTACGATGCAATCGGTTGCTATGAAAAAGTAGTTTCCGATGATACCCTGTATTATGACAAAGCACAGGATGCGATTGCAAACTGCAAGACAGAATGCATCAGCGCTGCGGAAGCAGAGGCGGACGGCTACATAGCAGACGGTGATTATGATGCGGCGGTAAGCTTTTTAGAGGATGCTTACTATGACACCGGATACAATGAACTGTATGATAAAATGGATCAGGTGAAAGCCGATATGAAGGATGCTCTGCTGGAAAAGGCAATCGAGAATGCCAAGGCAGAAGTAGCGGCAGGCAATTACACCGAAGCAAGAAATATTATTAACAACGCAAAAGAAGACTACGGTTATGATTCCCGTTTTGATGACATTCTTGCCGGCATTCCGGTAGATACCTCACTGGTAGGTAAATGGAAGCTGGAATATGACATGAATGACATAATTGCATCAACCGTCGGCGAAGACATGGATAATTTTGACAGTGAGTTCTATGTAACCTTTGTATTTGAGTTTACAGAGGACGGCATCTGCAGATTGTCTTTGGATGAAGACAGCTTTGTAAAGAGCTTTGACTCCTGGAAGGATGACCTTTTAGACTATCTGATTGACATGGCACTGGAGGAATACATTTCCGACGGAAGCATGACAAAAAAAGAGTTTGAAAAAGCATTTAAGTCTACCTACGGCATGACACTCAAAGAGTACTTCTCCGAAATGCTGGATGAAGAACTGGATGTTTCCGAACTCTTGGATGAAACGGAAACAGAAATGAAGTACTATGTAGAAGGTGACAAACTGTATCTGGTTGATGATACGGATACAGAGGATTATTATGAAAACTTCTATATTGAAGGGGATACCCTGGTATTGGGTGGTGACGGAAGCTTAAGTGAAGCAGAAATCCTTCCCGGTTTAAGTTATCCTCTGCAGCTTACCAAAGTAGTAGATTAACAGGATGCCAAATAAATGAAAAGAAACGGCCGGATGCGGCCGAATGAAAGGAAAACCATGAAAAAATTAACCAGAATTGCAGCAGTATTAATGATTCTTGTCATGACATTTGCCCTTGTAGGATGCGGAGATGATTCTAAGGCTCTCATCGGAAAATGGGGTATGAAGTATGATATGCATGACGCAGTTTTAGAGCAGATGGGCGATGAATTCGCTGATTTCAAGAGCTCTCTCGAAGTAACCATTTTCTTTGAATTCAAGGAAGACGGCACCATGGAAATGAGTGTTGACAATGACGAGTTCGCAGCTAACTATGCTAACTGGCTGGATGATTTCTCTGACTATGCCGCAAATTACATTTATGACAGCAATCCCGATTACAGCAAAGAGGATATCGATGCTGTATATTCTCCCAATGTAAAGGAATACATCAAGAGCATGATGGAAGAATCCGTAAAGCCGGAGGATGTTACCGCAGATATGCACCAGGAAGGTGTATGGGAAGCTAAAAAAGGCAAAATCTTCATCTCTGACGGAGACACTGTTGACCAGACTTCTTATGATTTGTATACCATTTCCGGAGATACCCTGACTTTTGAGTTACCCGAAGGGGCTGAGGCCGACGGTGAAAATGTACTTCCCGGCATGGAATACCCTCTTGTATTCACCAAAGTAAAATAATCTAAAAATATATAGAAACGACATCTTGTAATCTGATATCGGGGAAACGTACAACATCTTGCATTTTTTGTGTACTTTCCTCGATATTTTTTTGACATTGCATGGTCATTTATGATAAACTGAAAAAGTATAAAAAGTGGGGAAGTTTACACTTTTCATGAAATTTGGAGATTTAATCGAGGAAGGGCATCAGCCGTGGATAAATACGAATATAAAGTCAGATTACAAGAGATAAAGGATTTAATCGCAAAAGGTGAGTATGTGGAGGCTGCTTCCATTGCAGATACCATTGACTGGACCAGAGTAAAAAGCGTTATGATGCTTTGCACCATCAGCGATTTATATAAAATAAACAGAAGATTAGAAGATGCCAGGGATTTGCTCCTTTTAGCATACGACAGATATCCGGGAGGACGTTCCATTGTGTATTCCCTCTGTGAGCTGTTTATCAAAATGGGCGATGTCGTGCAGGCGGTAGAGTACTACAAAGAATTTGTGCAGATTGCACCCAAAGACACCGGCAGATATATCCTGCAGTATAAATTATACGAAGCACAGGATGTCAGCATAGAGGAAAGAATTGAAGTATTAAAGGAATTAAAATCCAAGGAATACATCGAAAAATGGGCATATGAACTGGCTTATTTATATCATAGGATTGGACTTGCCACCAAATGTGTGGAAGAATGCGATGAACTGATTTTATGGTTTGGTGAGGGTCGTTACGTTATGAAGGCTATGGAGCTTAAGATGCTCCATGAACCGCTGACACCTTCCCAGGAGGAAAAATATGCCGAAATGAAGGGCGAAATTGTCCGTCAGAAAGCGGCAGAGGAAGCAGGCGAGGTTTATCCCGAGACTCCGAAAGAAGAAAAGCCGGAGGAAGAAGTGGACGAATCTCCTACCAAAGAAATTCTGACGTCCGACCCGGATGACATTCAGGTCAAGGTTATGAATGTGGGTCAGTACGACACCATCAATATGCAGAAGGAACTGGCTGCCAATATGAAGGAGCTCTGGGACCAGAAAACGGACAAGGAACCGGAAGCAGAAGGCGATACCGATTTACAGGAGACTAAGCGGCTGGACTCTCTGGCAGATGCGCTGGAGGATTTTACAATGGCGGAAACCAAGGTCATTGAAACCGATGCCGTGAAGGAAGCTTTGAACCAGTCTGAAGAACAGGGAGAAGTTTTCTTCGGAGAAACTTCTGAGATGACACCTGTGTCAGCAGAGGAAAGTTCTGCTGAAATTACGGAAGAAACCCTGGAGCAGCCCATGGAAGCACCGGTCCAGAGCGGACAGAGTACCGTTCCCGAAGCTGCCGCACCGAAAGCAGAAGAACCGCAGGAAGAAGAACTGCAGGAGGAAGAACCGCAGGAAGAAGAACCGGAAACGGTTGTCCTGCCTGCAAGAGAAATAGAAGAGCATATAAATGCGCAGCCTGTCATGAAGCCCCGCATTGCCGCTACCATTGATCCGCACAAGCCCCTGCCGGAAGGCATGGAAAAAATGCTGGGTATGGAATATGACGGCCAGATTAGCATGGTAGTTCCGGAAGCCGAGCAGGTGGAAAAGCAGATTACCGGTCAGATTTCTTTAGAGGATGTTCTGGCAGAGTGGGAACGCGTTAAGAAAGAAAATGAACAGAAACGCATGGAAGAAGTGCAGCAGCATATTCTGCAGCAGACCGGTGCCATGTTTACGGAATTTGAAGCCGCTACCCGTGACGGTCTTTTAGAAAAGCTGGAAAAGGGCAAAACCATTCCGGCTGACGAGGTAGAAGAATTAGAAGAATATCATGAGCCCGCTCAGGAAGACGGCGAAAACTATGAAGAGCTTGCAGAGCAGAATGAGTTCCTGGATGAGTCCTATGATGATTATGAGGAACCGGTAGAAAACACAGAGGAATATACGGAAGAGCCGGACACCGCAGATACAGAAGCCGAAGGTGAAGCAGCAGAGGAAGCTGTTGACGATGTAGCTGCAGACACCGAGGTCGAGGAAGAGCCGGACGCCACAGATGCAGCTGCCGAAGCAGTGGAAGATGACGTTAAAGATGCAGAAACCGATGCCGTTGCCAAGGGTAAGAAGGCACCCGGACAGAAAAAAGGCAAGGAACAGGGCCGCAGGCTTACCGCAGAAGAAAAAGAATTATTCGGTTCTTATTTACAGAACAAACATACAAGAGAACAGATTTTGAATGCCATTGATAAAATCAGTCTGGCTGCATACACCGGCAACATTATTCTGACCGGTGAAGAAGGTATGGACACTCTTACCCTTGCCAAGAAGCTGATGAAAGAGGTACAGCAGACCGACAGCAATTTCTCCGGAAAGATTGCCAAGATTTCTTCAGAGTCCCTGAATAAGAAAGGCATTGCGCCTGTCTTTGACAGAATTGTAAACGGTGCACTGATTATCCAGAAGGCAAACAAGCTGTCCGACGACAGTGTCAAGGATATGCAGAAGGTAATGAACCAGGAACACAAGGGCATGATTGTCATTCTGGAGGACACCAAGGGCGGTGCGCATAAACTGCTGAAAAAGCATCCCGAATTAAAGGAATTGTTCAACATTGAAATTCATGTAGAAGCTCTGGACAACGATTCCCTGGTTTCCTATGGCCGCAAGTATGCAGAAGAGCAGGAATACGGCATGGACGAAATGGGCGTACTGGCGCTGCATACCTGCATTGCAGAGAGACAGACCATCGACCATATCGTTACCATTGAAGAGGTGAAAGACATTATTGACGATGCCATTCAGCACGCAAACAGAAAGACATTGGGGCATTTCTTCGACATCATCGTTGCCAAGAGATATGACGAGGAAGACAGGATTATACTGCGAGAAAACGATTTTCGTTAAAAATACAAAAGCTATTGTTTAATTGGGAGGGTTTTATGGCAAAGACGGTAAAAAAGACAGAGCAGCCTGAGAAGGTAAAAATGGCTGAAACAGCAAAGCAGGTAAAGAAGAGTGATGAATGGGAACAGGTTTCCATTTCCGAAATGGATCAGTATCTTTTTTCACAGGGAACACATTATGACATTTATAAGAAATTAGGAGCTCATTTTTCCGAAGAAAAAGGCGTAAAGGGTGTGTTCTTTGCAGTGTGGGCTCCCCATGCGGCAGCCGTACATGTAATCGGCGAGTTCAACGGCTGGAACGAAGAAAGTCATCCGATGAAAAAAGAAGGTCCCGGCGGTATTCATAGCCTGTTTGTACCGGGCGTACAGGAAAATACCCTGTATAAGTTCCTGATTACCACAGAAAAAGGTGAAAAGCTTTACAAGGCAGATCCGTTTGCCAACTATGCGGAAATGCGTCCCGGCAATGCTTCTAAGATTACCAGCCTGAAGGGTTTTGCGTGGGAAGATGAAAAATGGGAGGAAAACAGGGATAAGCTAAATGTTTTTGAACAGCCTATCGCTATTTACGAATGTCATATCGGTTCCTGGATGAAGCATCCGGACGGCACGGAAGATGGATTTTACAACTACCGCGAGTTTGCGGACAGACTGGTTGAGTATTTAAAGGAAATGAGATACACACATGTGGAGCTTATGGGTATTGCAGAGCATCCGTTTGACGGTTCCTGGGGTTATCAGGTAACCGGTTATTATGCCCCCACATCCCGCTACGGCACACCGAAAGACTTTATGTATCTGGTAAACCGTCTGCACAAAATCGGCGTTGGCGTTATTTTAGACTGGGTACCCGCCCACTTTGCAACCGATGCATTCGGTCTGGGCTGCTTTGACGGCACTTGCATTTTTGAGGATCCCGATCCCCGTAAAGGCGAGCATCCGGAGTGGGGTACCAAAATTTTCAATTACGGCAAGGCGGAGGTAAAGAACTTCCTGATTGCCAACGTGCTGTTCTGGCTGCGTGAGTTCCATATCGACGGTGTGAGAGTTGATGCCGTGGCATCCATGCTGTATCTGGATTACGGTAAAAAGGACGGCGAATGGTGTCCCAATAAGTTCGGCGGCAACAAAAATCTGGAAGCCATTGAGTTTTTCAAGCATCTGAATTCCGTTGTAAGAGGTACTTACCCCGGATTTCTGACCATTGCGGAGGAGTCCACCGCATGGCCGAAGGTAACCGGCGATATAGAAGACGGTGGTCTTGGATTTACCTTCAAGTGGAACATGGGCTGGATGCATGATTTCTGCGAATACATGAAATTAGACCCCTATTTCCGTAAGGACAATCACTATGCCATGACCTTTGCCATGACATATAATGAAAGCGAAAATTACATACTGCCCCTTTCCCATGACGAAGTGGTACATTTAAAGTGTTCCATGGTCAATAAAATGCCGGGTTACCATGTGGATAAATATGCCAACTTAAGAGTCGGCTACACCTATATGTTCGGTCATTCCGGCAAGAAGCTTTTATTCATGGGTCAGGATTTCGGACAGGAAAGGGAATGGAGTGAAGCAAGAGAGCTTGACTGGTTCCTTTTGCAGGAGCCGTTAAACAGAGGCATGAAGGAATTTATGGGAGAGCTGCTTAAGATGTACCGTAAATATCCCTGCCTGTATACCATTGACAACAGCTGGAAGGGCTTTGAGTGGATGAATGCGGACGACAAAGACCGCAGCACCTATACCTTCATCCGCAGGACTAAGGATGGCAGGAACAAACTGCTCTTTGTCTTAAATATGACTCCCATGACATGGGAAAACTACCAGATTTCCGTACCGGCAAAGAAGAAATACAAGCTGGTGCTGAACAGCAACGAAGAACGCTTCGGCGGAAACGGTCACAAGATTCCCGAGGTTGTAGAGGCGAAAGCCAAGCCTTTATGCGGAAGAAAATACTCTATCTCCATTGATTTAGCGCCTTATACAGCTGCGGTATTTGTATTTTAGAGGTTAAGAAAAGAAAAAAAAGTGACGAAATAAAAGGTGAGCACACGGATGTGCTCGCCTTTTTCCTTTTTGGGAGCATACCCAACGGAAAAATAATTTGCAGGATGCAGGTAATTAAAAGAGGAACAAAGGCATGAAGATTACGTTTGACAATTCCGTACAGATGAGTGCGGAACAGACAAATACATACCGGGCGCATGCGGACAGCAAATATATTGCAGGCAATTACGGAGCGGGAAACCGCGCTGCAGGCAATATTATGACGTCATGTGCACAGACGAGGGACATTTCTGACAATGTTATGAATCGTAATGCCTACGATTTTTCCAAAAGCCGGGGACTCCATGGATGGAATGCAGAGGACTTAAAGCAGAATGCGGGTGCGGAAAATGTAAGCCAGATGCATAATTTTATGGCAGTAATGTCCAATTCTTTATCTGACGAAGACTTTGCAAAAATGCAGGAAGACGGTTATGACCCAAAAGACATCAATGCGGAGGATATGGTAACCATTTTGGATACCATAAAAGCAGAGCTTTTGAAAGCGGATGTGCATGTGGCGGGTTATACCGACAGCATAGACAACGATACCCTGTTAAAGATAACGGGCAGTCAGGGATATGCCAGACAGTTAAGTGAAGAGGATGCCGGTCATATGGCGGAGCGCATGGCGGCGGAGGACATTCCCCTGACAGAGGAGAACCTGACGGATGCCGGCGAAGCATGGCTGAGAGGACAGGAACTGACAGAGATGTCGGACGGAAGCCTGCGGTTTATGATTACCAATGAACTGGCGCCCACCATAGACAATCTGTATCTGGCGCAGCATTCCGGAGCCGGCTCCTACGCCGGACAGTCGGCTGTTTTTTTTAAGGAAGACATGCCGGGATATCTGGGGCAGAAGGCAGCCGATGCGGATCTGACCGCACTGCAGGAGCAAATGGGACAGATTGTGGAAGCGGCAGGTTTTCCCATCAACGAAGAAACTCTTCGGGAAGCCGGATTTTTGGTGGAAGCAGACATTCCCTTAAATACCGATACATTTATCCGGTTACATAAACTGACACAGTTATCACTTCCCATGGATGCAGAAGAAATTTTGAACTCCGTAACGGCAGCCATGGCGGAGGGAAAGCCTGCGGGAGAGGCAGACCTCACCGTACAGGAGAGCATTTACCGCAGAGCGGTGAATACCATAGAAGATTACGACAGACGGTATGAAGAAATTTCGGGCACGGCGGTGCAGACACCGGCGGAGATTACCGCGAAAAGGCAGTTGGAGGAAGTGAGACTCCTCATGACGGTGGAAGCCAATGTAAAGTTGTTAAAAAGCGGATTTTCCATTGATACCGCTCCCATAGAAGAAACGATTTCCGCCCTGAAAATGCTGGAAAACTGCCAGACGGGGCAGGCACAGGCCGTGGGGGATGCGGCTGACTTGTGCAGGGAAACGCTGCAGAAAACCAGAGAAATCCCTTATATGCCCGCTGCCTCCATCGGCAGATTTATAAGCGGACAGGAAACCCTGACAATAGACGGCTTGTACGAAGCCGGCTTGGAAATAAGAGAGGCATACCGGAGTGCAGGGGAAGCCTACGAAGCCATGTTTACCGAGGTGCGGACGGACCTTGGGGACAACATCCGGAAAGCATTCCAAAGTGTGGATACCCTCCTTTCGGAGCTGGGACTGGAGTTTACCGATGAAAACCGGAAAGCGGTCCGCAGCTTAAGCTACAACAACATGGATGTGACCGAGGAAAACATACAGAAAATAAAAGGTGCATCCGGTGTGGTGGCAAGAGTGGTGGAAAAAATGACGCCAATGTCGGTACTTAAAATGATAAGGGACGGTGTCAATCCGCTTCAGACCTCCATGGAGGATCTGGAAGAATACCTGTCAGGTCAGGATACTTACGCCGGGGACAGCGAGAAATACAGCCGGTTTCTGTACCGTCTGGAGCAGAATAACGAGATTACCCCGGAGGAAAAAGAGTCCTTCATCGGGATTTACCGTCTGCTTAGGCAGGTGGAAAAATCCGATGGCGCCGCAATCGGAAAGCTGGTGGATACCGGAGCGGAGGTTTCCTTTAAGAACCTTCTGAGCGCCGTGCGTACAGGACATGTAAAAGGTATTAATGTAAAGATAAACAGTGAATTCGGCGGTCTTGTCGAAGCCATTCAGAAGGGTGTTTCCATTGACAGCCAGATAGACAGTGCTTACAATCAGGAAATTTTGCAGAAGATAAGGGAATGGGGCAGTAAAGAAACCGGACTTCCTGAAATACTGAAGCAGCTAAAAGAACCGGTTACCATTCAGAATATCACGGCGCTGCAGGAAATAAACCGGGACGGAATGGCGCCCTTTAAGAGAATTCAGGCAGTCAGGGAAAAATTTACTTCCGGAACGGATGGCGGGGAAAGCCCGGAGGCAGCCGATACACTGACGGGCTGGACGGATGTTTTTCTCGGAGAGACGGAAGCCCTTGCGACTGACAATACCGACACGGCATTTACGGATAAAACCCATTTTACGGAGAGCTATGAGGAACTGCTCACCGCCTACGAAGAAGAGGCGAAGGAGCTTACCTTTTCCGGGGAAGCCCATTCCCTGGATATAAAGCTTTTGCAGACCGGTGTCAGACAGCTCGGCCTGAAAAGAGCCCTTGCCGCACAGGAAGAATACGAAGTGCCCTGTATGGTGGGGGACGAACTTACCTCCGTGCATTTGAAAATGATACATGATGAAACGGATAAAGGTCATTTTTATGTAAGAACGGACAGTGAGGTATTCGGTACACTTTCCGGTGATTTCCGGATGGAAAACGGTGAAATATCCGGTATGTTTACGGCAGCTTCAGCGGAAGCGGAAGGGGTTCTGTTCAAAGCAGCAGAATTCCTGACACAGGAAGCAGAGGAAAAAAGCCTGAAAACCGGTAAAATAGAGATTGTTACCGGGGTAAAAGAGGCTTCCCCCAAAAAAGAAGCCTCCGCAGTCGGAGAAACGGCAGATTTGTACAAGGCAGCAGGTGCCGTGGTTTATGCATTGAGAAAGAGTCTGCAGACAGAAAGGACAGAAAGCTATGAGAATTAATTACAACGTATCAGCCATGATTTCCAATAACGCACTTTCCAACAGTGAGAATTTACTGACAAAATCCCTGGAGAGATTGTCCAGCGGCTTAAAAATCAATCATGCAAAGGATAATCCGGCGGGACTGGCAACCGCCAAAAGAATGAATGCCCAGCTGACAGGACTTTCTAAGGCAAAGGAAAACGCCAACGACGGTATCTCCGTCATTGAAACCGCAGACGGCGCCATGACGGAAGTGCATGAAATGCTGCAGAGATTAAACGAACTGGCTGTAAAATCAGCAAACGGTACCCTGTCGGACGACGACAGAACAATGATCCAGCAGGAAGCAGAGCAGCTTTGCAGCGAGATTGACCGTATTTCCGATACCGTGGAATTTGATACCCAGAAGCTTCTGAACGGGGAATTTGACTTAAAGGCTTATACCACCGAAGAAACCATGAAGGTCAGTACATATTCCGACAAGGTGGCAAAGGGGCAGTACGAACTGAAAAATGTTGCCATTACACTGGACGCGGACGGCAATGTGGACTCCTTCCAGGCAGATTTCGCCGGCAAGTTCCCTGCAGATGTAAAGGTGGATAAAATTCAGGACAATCAGGTGTATCTGAAAGCCGGTAACGGTTTTGAAATGACATTGGATTTAAGCAGGGCGGCAGCCGAGGGTAAGACCAATTTAGGTGATGTTGATATTGATGCAACCGGCATCGGCGCCATGAGACTGCAGATTGGCTCCAACGAGGGACAGGTGCTGGAAATCCAGATTCCTTCCGTAGGCATCAAGCAGATGGGGCTGGAAAATCTTAATCTCAGCACCAAGGAAGGCGCACAGGCAGCCATCGAGAAAATTAGCGGCGCCATCAGTTATGTATCCAGCGTGAGAAGCCAGATTGGTGCTTACCAGAACAGACTGGAGTCAACCGTCAACAGTCTGGATATTACCAATGAAAACATGACTTCCGCTTATTCCCGTATCATGGATGTGGATATGGCAGAGGAAATGACTTCTTATACAACCTATCAGATTTTGGCGCAGGCGGGCACTTCCATGCTGGCGCAGGCAAACGAAAGACCTTCACAGGTATTGCAGTTATTACAGTAAGGTGCGGTAAATCCGGAAAGGAAGGACAGATATGACAAAAGAATGTAAACAGCAGTTTACCCTGCGGATTACCCAGGCAAACAAGACCGAACTGATTGTGATTTTATATGAAATGCTGCTCGTCTATACGCAGGACGCCAAGGCAAGCCTGCAGGAAGGCAACATCGATGCATTCCGGGATAATATAAGAAAAGCAGACAACTGTCTGGCGGAGCTGACGGAGTCCCTGGACCTCTCCTATGAAATCGGACGCCGCCTGCTTTCCCTGTATATGTTCTGCAAAAAGGAGCTTCTGAAAGCGGATGTCCGCAAAAAAGAAGAATTTGTTCTTCATGTGGAAGCTGTCATTACCAGGCTCCGGGATGCCTACAGGGAAGTGGCAGCGCAGGACGAAAGTACTCCTGTTATGGAAAATTCCCAGGAAGTATATGCCGGTCTTACCTACGGTCGCGGCTCTCTAACCGAAAACATGGCTTATGAGAGTACGAATAGGGGATTTCGGGCATAATTCCGGGACCTCGGCTCTTTCTTTTTCTGCAAGAGAGGTCAGGTAAGTATAGCGTTTTAATAAAGAATTGACCTGATAAATGTAACAGTCAATCATATCAGGTTCCGTAGCATTGTCAAAACCCGCGTATGCGATTTCCAAGTCGTAGCGGGTTTTTTCTATGTCCTGGGCAAGGGTGGTGCGGCTGAAATCCTCTTCCACCGGTAGCTCTGTATAGTTGTCCTGTCGAAATAAAACCTTCATGGCAAAATCTCCTTGTTTTTCTTTGCCTAAAGTATAGCCGTAAAGCATGCGTTTTATTCCTCTTTTTTCCAAAAAAGGAGTGGGATTGGAAGATATCCGTACAGAAAGCATAATTGCGGTAAGAAGGACATATTATGTTAGAGAAAAACGGAACACGGTATAATTTTATGGATAATCAGAATGCCGTTATGGTGATAGTGGCGGTCTGCGCAGCCATCCTTTTAATAGGTGCCCTGAAAAGACAGAAGGAGTGGCTTATCAATTTATTATTTCGCACCGTCACAGGTACACTCGGGATATTTTTCATCAATCTGGGGCTGGCTAACTGGGGTATGCAGAGCACCATCGGCATCAACGCGGTTACTGTTTTGACAACCGCAATCCTTGGATTTCCGGGCCTTTTCCTGCTTTACGGCATTCATTTTTACAACACTATGTGAAAAAGTACCAAAAATGATTTTTCTCTCAAAAAGCCCTTTACAAATGATAAAAA
>OHHT01000593.1_pt1 | contig 12506 bp, 7 predicted proteins | sample 1568061 | NCBI WGS metagenome assembly OHHT01 (sample SAMEA3879550, study PRJEB24766) | human gut metagenome | biome: human-associated habitat; feature: feces | place: USA | collected 1985/1987 | reverse complement strand
AGGAGTGAGGAGAATCTCAGCGGCTGAGTTTTCGCACTTCGTATTTTAATTTACGGCGTGGCGGATGTGTTTGGTGATAACTGATAGATTTGAGTGATTTGATACCAGTCGGGGGGGGGATTCGGTGGGGAAAATTTGTCGCGGCACGCAGAATGTGCTACATTTGTGGCAAATATTTTTGATATGTTGAAAAAGATTATTGCGGCAGCCATTGCGGTTGCATCGGTGATGCCGGCAGGCGCGGCGGAAGCGGCGGACGTGTCAGACGTTTCCGCTGTGGATTTCAAGTATTATCCCTATGAGCTTCAGCTGCGCCATGCGTTTAATCTCTCGACCATGTCGCGCCGGTCTACACCCGGTGTGCAGGTGGAGATCACTGTCGATGGTGTGAAGGGCTATGGTGAGGCTTCGATGCCGCCCTATCTCGGCGAGTCGGAGGAGTCGGTGTCGGCATTTCTGTCGCGCGTCGACCCGCAGCGGCTGTCAGATCCGTTTGCGATGGAAGAGATACATAGCTATCTCGACTCGCTGTCGACCGGTGACAGGGCTGCCAAGGCAGCGATCGACATCGCACTGCACGATATCATGGGAAAGATTGCCGGGCGTCCGTGCTACAGCCTCTTCGGACTGACGCCGGGCGAGATGCCATATACGTCGTTTACCATCTCCAATGATACGCCCGAGGCGCTGGAGCGCAAACTCGCTGAGTCGGAGCCTTATCGCATCATCAAAGTGAAGATGGGCGTGAAGGGCGACCGCGAACTTATTGAATGGATACGGAGCCGCACCGACCGGCCGATATGCGTCGACGTCAACCAGGGGTGGAAGACCCGCGAGGAAGCTCTCGAGAATATACTGTGGCTTGCCGACCGCAATGTGATCTTTGTGGAACAGCCTATGGCAAAGGATGATATCGAGTCGCACCGCTGGCTCAAAGAGAGGTCGCCGCTGCCTATCGTGGCCGATGAGGCTGTGCAGACCTCGGCCGACATCCCGGCGCTTGCCGACGCTTACGACGGCATCAACATCAAGCTGATGAAGAGCGGCGGCCTGCATGAGGCTTATAAGATGGCTGTGCTGGCCAAGGCTCTCGGGCTGAAAGTGATGCTGGGGTGCATGACGGAGACATCGTGTGCCGTGACGGCAGCGGCACAGCTTGCGCCGCTTGCCGAGTGGGTCGACCTCGACGGCAACCTGCTGATTTCCAATGATATCTTTAAAGGGATGCAGGTCATCGACGGCCGCGTGACGCTCAGCCGCCTGCCCGGCCTCGGCCTGACGCCGGCAGCGGATTGATGAGGGATTTATTGTCGAACCGGCTCTTATAAGAGAGGATAGCATATAAGAAAAGCTCTTGTAACTTTGAGGGTTACAAGAGCTTGGCCTTTAGTAGCGGGGGCAGGACTCGAACCTACGACCTTTGGGTTATGAGCCCAACGAGCTACCACTGCTCCACCCCGCAATGCGGTTTTGTGAGTGCAAAGGTAGGGAGATTTTTTGGAATGACAATAGATGGGGATGGATTTGTGGATTAAAAAATGTTAATGGGGTAATTGGGGCTGAGGAGGTAGCTAATTTAGCTGGGGTAGCCGGGGTAGCCGGGGTAGCTGGGGTAGCCGGGGTAGCTGGGTAGCTAACTTAGCAGGCGGTTGGGGGCATAGTCTGGCGGGAGCCGAGCCGTTAGGCGGGGGCGCCGCGAAGGGCGTGGGTGTTCTTTTCGCGGGCCGAAAAGAACCAAAAGGCCAAGGGGCGCGTCGAAAAGCGGACGGTCGGGGCTGATGGCCGCGGCGCGTCGGGGCGGCGAAACTCGCTTCGCTCAGACATCGCCGCCCTTTTCGCCCCGCCGCGGCCGCCCTCCCTGCTTTTCTCCAATGCGCCCTGCCATCCGGACGGATGTGCTGACGGGGGCGCTGACGGGGGCGCTGACGGATGTGCTGACGGGTTGGCGCGGGGAAGGAGGAAGGAAACGAGGTGAAGAGGATAAGGACGGTGAAGAGCTCGAGACGTCCGATGAGCATGAGGGCGGAGAGGACCCATTTGCCGGCGGCGGGGACGATGTCGAAGCTGCTGCCGTAGCCGGTGACGCCGGCGCCCATGCCTACGTTGCTGATGCAGGAGAAGGCGGAGAAGAAGGCGTCGACGAGGGGAAGGCCGATGGCGGTGAGGATGATGCCTCCGACGAGGATCACAAGCACGTAGATGCAGAGGAATGCGATGACTTTCGAGACGATGTCGGGCGCTATGACTTTGTGGTTGATGCGCACTCTCATGATGGCGTTGGGGTGGATGCAGCGGTAGAGCTCGTTGCGTGTGTTTTTGAGGAGGAAGAGGATGCGGTCGATCTTGGCGCCGCCGCTTGTGGATCCGGCGCATGCGCCCGTGAACATGATGACGAACATGAGGGCGATGACGAATGGCCCCCAGGCTTCAAAATTGCACACCGAGAGGCCGGTGGAGGTGATTGCCGAGACGATCTCGAAGAGGGGATAGATGGTGACGTCGCGCCATGTGTTGACTTGGCCGCGAGCTATGATGTTGATGACGAAAGCCACGAATAGCAGTGCGATGATGGTGACGTATGCTTGGAAAACGTCGTTGTCGCGCAAGGACCGCGAGTTGCCGTTGAGGGCTTTGATGAGCAGGGCGAAGCTTGTGCCGCCGAGAAACATGAAAACGGTGACTACGATGGTGACATAGTCGGAATGGAAATAGGCCAGGCTTTCGTCGTGGCTCGAGAAGCCTCCGGTGGATATGGTGGAGAAGGCGTGGCACACAGCATCGTAGGCCGACATGGGGCCGAAATAGAGGAGGGCTATGAGGATGACGGTGAGGATGATGTAGAGTCCCCAGAGGTTTTTGGCTGTCTGGCTGACGCGCGGGCGGAGCTTGTCGTGGGTGATGCCGGTGACTTCGGCGTTGAACATCTGCATGCCTCCCGAGTGGTTGAGCATCGGGATGACGGCGAGGGTGAAGAGTATGATTCCCATGCCGCCGATCCATTGCATGAGGCTGCGCCACATGTTGATGGCGTGGGAGAAGCCTTCGGCAGAAGCGAATGCCGAGCATCCGGTGGTGGTGAATCCCGACATGGCCTCGAAGAATGCCGAGCTCACATCCATATTCTCTTTGGTGTGGCAGAGCAGAAAGGGCATCATGCCGAAGATGGAGAAGCATATCCAGATGAGTGCGGTGAGCAGAAAGCCCTCGTATTTGCCCATGTTGTGACGGCCTCGGCGGAGTCCGATAGTCAGCGCGAGGCCACAGATGAAGGTGATTGCAGCGGTGATTCCGAAAGCGGTGACGTCGGATTCGTGGAAATAGATCGCCGTGGCGAGTGGGATGAGTAGGAATCCCGATTCGATCATCAGAAGCCATCCGATGATGCGGAAAATCATGCTGTAGTTGATTTTACGGAAATGGGAAGCCATAATCGGAGGAAGTGTATCAGTTGAACAGACGCTCGATTTTGTGAATGACCCCCGAGAGGCAGAACACGACGACGCGGTCGCCGGCCATGATCTGTGTGTTGCCGCCTACGAGCATGCCGTGGCCGTTGCGAATCAGACCGGCGATTGTCATGTCTTTTGACAGGGAGAGATCTTTGACGGGAGCCTTTGTGACTTTCGATCGCGGCTTCACTTCGATTTCGGCAACGTCGGCGTCGGCGAGTGCCATGAATTTCGATGAGTCGGTGTCGTCGTCGAGGAGCATCTGGAAAATGCGAGCCGAGGCGAGGAGCTTTTTGTTGATGGTGGTGCCGATGTTGAGGTTTTCGGCTTCGGAGATATATTGGATGTCCTCGACTTCGGCAACTGACTTGCCGACGCCCGATTCCTTGGCGGTGAGCGATGTGAGGATGTTGGTCTCGGAGCTGTCGGTGAGAGCGACGAAAGCGTCGGTGTCGTCGATGCCCTCTTCGCGGAGAATGTCGATGTCGCGTGCGTCGGCGTTGGTGATACCGGCGTTGGGGCAAAGCTCGGCGAGGCGTTCGCAGCGGCGGCGGTCGATCTCGATGATGTGGAAGCGGAAGCGTTCGGGTGCCATGTTGATGAGACGCACGGCGATTCGTGAGCCGCCCATGATGAGCACTTTGCGAATGTCCATCTCCTTCTTGCCGCAAAGCATGCGAAGGTCGTCGACGCCGGCGGCTGTCGTGGTGACGTAGATGATGTCGCCGGGCCGGATATAGTCGGAGCCACGCGGGATGATCGTTTCCTGATGTCGCTTGATTGCCGAGACGTGGAAGTCGCGGCTGCGTGTGGCGAGGTCTTTGAGCTGGATGCCGGCCAGCGGGGCGCTTTCGCGTATCTTCACGCCGATGACAATGAGCTGTCCCTCATGGATCTCGAACCAGTTGCGCACCCAGTTGCACTGGAGCGCCTTGAGGATCTCGCGAGCGGCAAGCAGCTCGGGGTAGATCAAGACGTCGACGCCGCGCATGCGGAAAAATTCGGCGTTGTTGCTGTGCATGAACTCGTAGTTGTCGATGCGTGCCACCGTTTTGCGGGCGCCGAGGCTTTTTGCTATCGAGCAGGCAAGGACATTGACGGTCTCCTCGGGAGTGACGGCGATGAACAGGTCGCAGCCGTTGACGCGTGCCGACCGCAGTGATTCGAACGAGATCGGCGACCCCTGGAGCGTGAGGATGTTGCAGGTGGCATCGATTACGGCGAGGCGTTCGCCGTTGGTGTCGATGAGCGTGATGTCCTGATCTTCCTTGGAGAGGAGGCGGGCCAGATGAGTGCCGACTTCGCCGGCACCGGCGATAACGATTTTCATTTTCGGCAGGAGTTGTGGAGTTGAACAATAGCGTCGAGGACTGCTGCGGCGTCGATGTGGCAGAGGGCGCGGAGCTCGCCGACGCGTCCTTGCGGGACGAAGCTGTCGGGGATTGCGATGCGGCGGACGGTGTTGTGGAAACCGTTGTCGGAGAGCCATTCGATGACGGCGGAGCCGAGGCCGCCCTTTACGGAGGCGTCCTCAAGGGTGATGATCGGCATGCCCGATTCGGCCACCTCGCGGAGGATGCCGGTGTCGATGGGCTTGAGGAATATCATGTCGTAGTGGGCAACGCTGATGCCTTTTTCGCGGGCCATAGCTATGGCTTTGGAGGCTTCCGAGGCAATGGGGCCTATGGAGAGGATGGCGACGTCGGAGCCGCCGGTGATCTTTTCGCCGCGTCCCACGGGGAGCTCTTTCATCGGCTGGCGCCAGTGCTCTATTTCGCCGCTGCCGCGCGGATAGCGGATGGCAAAAGGCCCTGTGGCCGAAGGAAGCTGGGCGGTGTAGAGGAGGTGGCGGAGATAGATCTCGTTGCGCGGCGAGGCCACCGTCATGCCGGGTATGGAGCTGAGGTAGCTGAAGTCGAACACGCCGTGGTGCGTCGCGCCGTCTTCGCCGACAAGGCCTGCGCGGTCGATGGCGAAGACCACGGGGAGCGACTGGAGGGCGACGTCGTGGATGATATGGTCGTAGGCACGCTGCAGGAATGAAGAGTAGATGGCTACAAACGGGCGCTTGCCCTCTTTGGCAAGGCCGCCGGCGAAAGTGACGGCGTGGCCTTCGGAGATTCCGACGTCGAACGTGCGCTCCGGCATTTCCTTCTGCAGCATGCTCATCGAGGTGCCGGAAGGCATGGCCGCCGTGATGCCGACGATGCTGTCGTTGGCGCGAGCGAGCTCGACGAGCGTCTCACCGAACACGTCCTGATATTTGGCGGGGGCGAGGCCGCGGGCGTCGGTCTGCAGCTTGCCCGTCTCGGGGTCGAAGCGGCCGGGTGCGTGCCAGAGGGCGGGATCGTCCTCGGCGGGGCGGAAACCGCGTCCTTTGACCGTGCGGAGGTGGAGGATGCGGGGGCCGTTCATGTCCTTGATGTCGTTGAGCACGCGTATGATGCGGGGCAGGTCGTGGCCGTCGAAGGGGCCGAAATAGCGTATGTTGAGGCCCTCGAAGATGTTCTGTTCCTTGGTGAAGAACGATTTGAGGGAATTGTTGAAGCGCATGACGCGGCCGCGGTTGCGGTCGTTGAAGAGGTGCAGCTTCTTGAGGCCGCGATAGGCCGAATAGCGGATGTTGTTGTAGGCCTTCGAGGTGGTGAGGTGGGCGAGATAGGAGTTGAGCGAACCGACGTTGTGGTCGATCGACATGTCGTTGTCGTTGAGGATGATGAGGAGGTTGCTGCCCGAGTTGGCGGCGTTGTTGAGTCCTTCGAAGGCGAGTCCGCCGCTGATGGAAGCGTCGCCGATGACGGCCACTACGTTGCGTCGCGGGGTGTCGTGGTTGAGCGATGCTGCCACAGCTATGCCGAGGGCAGCCGAGATGGAGTTGGAGGCATGGCCGGCCGAGAAGGTGTCGTATTCGCTTTCGGCGGGGTTGGGGAAGCCGCTGAGTCCGCCGAGGCGGCGGTTGGTGTGGAAGCGGGCGGCGCGTCCGGTGAGGAGCTTGTGGCCGTAAGCCTGATGTCCCACGTCCCAGACTATGCGGTCGTAGGGGGTGTTGAACACATAGTGTAGCGCGACGGTCAGCTCGACCGAGCCCATCGAAGAGGCGAAATGGCCGGGATTGGCCGAGAGCGAGTGGATGAGAAAGTCGCGGATTTCGGCGCAGACCTCGGGGAGCTCCGCGATGTTGAGCCGGCGCAGGTCGGCGGGCGAGCCGATGGCTGAGAGCTTCGGATATCGTTCGGGGTCGAGCGGCTGCAGGGATTCGTCGGCCGGCGGGGTGAGTATGTTGCTGGGGCGCCTTGGTGTCATTTCCGGAAATGCTTTTTATAGAGCGGCACGAAAACAATGATGCCCGATCCGACGATGAGCAGGATCGTTTTTAGCGTGAACGGCGTGGATATGACGAGCAGATAGCAGAGCAGAAGCCATAGCACGGCGATGCAAACGAGCTGGAGTATCAGGCCTTTTTTCATGCTGTAGATCGAAAATTAAATCCGGGACAAAAGGCGTCCCGACATAAAGCGACGCAAATTTAAGCATAAAAAGTGAAAAAAACGAGTGTTTTGACGGCGAGTTGCTTGTTTAATGATATTTGGCCGGGTGGAGAAAAATGCGTAAGTTTGTAGACAGAAAGCAGCGTGCCGGAAAGCGGCCTAAAGCTATGTCGGCAGTTGCAAGAAACAAGAATAAAAATTCAAAATGAACCATGAAAAGACAGATTGTGGAGTGCGTGCCCAATTTCAGCGAAGGGCGTGACAGAAACATCATAAAACAGATAACCGACGCTATAGAAACGGTGGACGGAGTGAAGCTTCTCGATGTAGATCCCGGCGAGGCCACGAACCGCACGGTGGTGACCTTTGTGGGCGATCCGGCATCGGTGTGCGAGGCCGCCTTCCGCGGTGTGAAGAAAGCCGCCGAGCTTATCGACATGCGGCGACATCACGGCGCGCATCCGCGCATGGGCGCCACCGACGTGCTGCCGCTCATCCCCGTGGAGGGCATCACGCTTGAAGAGTGCGCCGAACTGGCCCGCGGCCTCGGACGGCGCATAGGCGAAGAACTCGGCATACCGGTCTACGGCTATGAGGCTGCCGCGTTCCGTCCCGAGCGCAAGAATCTGGCCGTGTGTCGCCGCGGAGAGTATGAGGCACTGGCCGAACGGCTTGTGAGTGAGGATGAAGCGCCCGATTTCGGCCCGCGCCGCTTCGACGAGGCCGTGGCCCGCAGCGGCGCTACGGCCGTGGGTGCCCGCGACTTCCTGATAGCCGTGAACTTCAACCTCAACACCACGTCGACCCGCCGCGCCAACGCCATAGCCTTCGACGTGCGCGAGAAAGGGCGCCCCAAGCGCGAGGGCGGCAAGCCTAACGGCAAACCCGAGCGTGACGCCGACGGCAACATCATCATGCTGCCCGGCACGCTCAAGGCCACCAAGGCCATCGGCTGGTTTATTGACGAATACGGTATTGCGCAGGTGTCGATGAACATCACCGATATCGGCGTGACGCCTCTACATGTGGCCTTTGACGAAGTGACCCGTGCGGCAGCCGCGCGCGGCATCCGCGTGACAGGCACCGAGATCGTGGGTCTGGTGCCGAAGCGCACGCTGATCGATGCCGGACGCTATTTCCTGCACAAACAGCAGCGGTCGACGGGTCTGCCTGACGATGAGATAATAAGGATGGCAGTGAAGTCGATGGGACTTGACGAGCTGGCGCCGTTCCGCCCCGAAGAGAAAGTGATAGAATATATGATCGAGGCCGGGCGCAAGCCGGGGCTTACCGATCTCAGCTGCCGGAAGTTTGCCGAGACCACGGCATCGGAATCGCCGGCCCCCGGCGGCGGCTCGATATCGGCATATATGGGCGCACTGAGTGCCGCTCTCGGCACGATGGTGGCTAACCTGTCGGCGCATAAGGCAGGCTGGGACGAGCGGTGGAAAGATTTTTCCGACTATGCCGACGGCGGTCAGGCGTTGATGGAGCGTCTGCTCGATCTTGTGGATGAAGACACCGAGGCATTCAACCGCGTGATGGCTGCCCTGCAGCTGCCCAAAGGGAGCGAAGAAGAGCGACGGGTGCGCGACGAGGCCATGGAGGCCGCGACGCTGTATGCCACACAGGTGCCGCTGCGCACCATGGAAGCCGCGCTTGAGGCGTTCGCGCTGCTCGAGGCGATGGCCGCGCAGGGCAATCCGGCGTCGGTGAGCGATGCCGGCGTGGTGACGGCGCCGACGGTCTCTTCCATGTTGTCGACGGTGACGGCCGAGCGCACGTTCTTGCCCACGAGGAGGCGGCGCAGCTGGTCGGTGGTGTAGGGACCGTAGCCGCTGACGGCGAGTACGTCGTTGGTCATCTTATAGTCGGGGCCGAAGGCGGGGTCGTAGTGCTGAGAGAAGCCGCCCGGGCTGTAGCCCTGGATGAGGACGGAGTTGGGATTTTTGTCGCAGGGACGGAGGAAGACGCGGATGCCGTTGGAGAGCGTCCACACCGTGGCGTCGAACTGCGATAGCTGCTGCTCGGCGGTTATGGTGCCGGCGGCGGGCATCTCGGTGAGCAACGGGCCTTCGACCGACTTCTCTTCCCATGCGGAAAGCTCCGATTCGCGCACGGAGGTGAAAGCGTCGGTGAGGTCGGCAGGCTTGAGCGTGTCGGATTCAGGCACGTAGGCTATGATGACGGTGCCGGCGGCATCGGGGGCCACGAGCGAGCGCATGTAGTCGTTGACCTGCTGAAGTGTTATGGCGGGTATCACGCCTTTCAGCATCTTGTATTTCTGAACGGCCGAGGGGAGGGCGCCGCCGTCGGTGTAGTGGCGCACGTAGGCGCGGGCATATTCGGTGTTGGTGACCGAGGTGCGGCCGGTGTAGTCGTTGTCGGCTTCGGTGCGCAGGTCGATTTTGGCGCGCTGGAGCTCGGTGGGAAGGAAGCCGTGGACGGCGGCACGCTTAAGCTCCGTGGCTATGGCGCGGACGGCATCGGCGGCGCGGCCGTTTTTCGACGGTGCGCGCACTATCAGCGCGGGCTGCGTGCGCGAGAGCAGGAATTTGATATCGCCGACGGCAAGGCGCGACACTGGCGAGTTTTCGGCGTTTTCAATCTCTGTGAGGCGCTCGGCGAGCATGGCCGACACGAGCGAGCTGATGGCGTCGCGGCGCAGCTCTTCGATGGTGTTGGAGAGCGAGTCGGGCAGATCGTCGTGCTTGAGATAGATCTGCAGGTTGGTCGACGATTGTTCGGGATCGGTCTGCACGGAAGCTATCGGCGCGGCGTTGTAGGCCACGGGCACCGGACGGGAGATGGAGGCGTTGGCGGCCGGGACGCAGTCGGCCCAGAGCGAACGGATGCGCTGTTCGATAGTGTCGGGGTCAATGTCGCCAACGACGATCACGCACTGGTTGCCGGGATGGTACCATCTGGCGTAATAGTCGCGCAACTCGTCGGGACGGAAATTATCCACCACGCTCATCAGGCCGATGGGCATGCGGCGGCCGTAGACCGATCCGGGATACACTTCCGGGAGGGCCTTCTCGAGCAGGCGGGTTGAGGCCTGGCCGTTGCGTTGGCGCCATTCACCTTTGATCACGCCGCGCTCGGCGTCGATCTCATTCGGGTCAAGGGTGAGGTCGCCGCTCCAGTCGCGGAGTATGAGCAGACAGGAGTCGAGCGACGACTGGCGGGTTGTAGGCACGTCGCAGATGTTGTAGACGGTTTCGTCGGTCGATGTGTAGGCGTTGAGGTTGGCGCCGAATTTCACGCCGATCGATTCGAGATAGCTGATGAGCGAGTTGCCCGGGAAGTGCTTCGAGCCGTTGAAGGCCATGTGCTCGAGGAAGTGCGCCAGGCCGCGCTGATTCTCCTCTTCGTTGACCGAGCCTACGTTCATGGCAATGAAGAAGTCGGCGCGGTCGGCCGGGTTTTCGTTATGACGGATGTAATATTTCAGCCCGTTGGGGAGAGTGCCGGTTCTGACATCGGGATCCATGGGCAGAGGATTGAGTGCTGATGCTGTCAGCGCGGTGAGTAGTGCAGTCAGAGGGATTAATGCTTTTCGTAACATTGCTATGGCTGTGGTTGATGATTAGAAAATGAATGAAAGAGATGCGGTGAGGGCTTTTTCGTTGACCGACCGGGCGAAGGCGCTGTAGCTGCCTCCGAGGGCGAGCTGCAGGGCGTAGCGGTCGGCTATGGCGCGCGAAGCCGAGAGGCGCAGGCCGCATGTGGTGTAGCTTTTGGTGAGGATGTCGGCGCGTTCGAGTTCCATTGTCTGCAGGCCGGCCGATACCGACGGATCCCACGGCAGGAGCACCGAGGTGCTGAGCGGCACGCTCACCTCGGCCGTCATCTCGGCGGAGGCTCTCCAGAGGCGCCCGAAGCCCCGCGATGCAAGGATGCGCAGCGAGGGGATGAGGCGGTCGTTGTCGATATGGCGCTGAGGGTCGGCATACCGCTGGTGGTCGGAACTGAAGGTGACGGCAGGCTCCACGGCGAGAAGCGCTCCCTGCAAGGGATGCCATTGCCAGAGGCCGCGCCCGGTGACGGAGATGCGTGTGCGCCGGTACATGTCCATGCTGCCGATCTGCGGATAGACGCCCGACGAGGGATTGCCGAAGATGTTTTCGGCACCGGTGCGGCGGCCATAACGCAGCGTGGCGCTGACGCTCCAGTCGTGGACGGCGCCCGGCGCCAGCCATGCTCCCTGGGCCGAGAGGCCGTTGTCGGTGAGCGTCTGCAGCGGCAGCTTGTTGAGTCCGGTGAGGATATGGTCGGTTTTCATCCGCTGCCACCCGGCGGCCACCGAGAGCCCGCGGCGGGTGCGCGGGAAGAGGTCGGCGGTGATGCCGATGCGGTTGCCGTTGTAGTAGTGGGCATTGCCGAGGCTTTCGAAGCGCTCGTAGTGGGTGCCCAGGCCGGTGAGATGCCAGAAGCGGTTGTTGCTCATCTCGTTGACGAACATCAGGTTGCCCGTCTGCTTGTATTTCTGATAGTTGAGCGACAGACCGGCCGAATAGTCCGACGAGCCTATGCGCACCGAGACCCCGGCGCTGATGTCGAGGCGGTTGGTGGTGTTGCGCGGGCGCGGGTCGACGTTGCGGTAATAAAGCCCCGCCTTGTAGCCGAGTGCGGCGCCCCATGCCCAGCGGTCGTTGTGGTCGGCATATCCTCCGGCGAAACTGTAGCTTTCGGCACGCATGTTGCCGCCCACGGAGTCGGCGATGACATACGGCCCTACGGTTTCAAGGTCGGCCGATTCGTTCCAGTTGACCGACCGCAGGAAGCCGTTGGAGTAGCCGGCCGAGCCCCAGAGGGTCGACGAGCGGTGTTTCATATAGGTCGATGCGCCGATGCTGAAGATGCCGCTCCCTTTGCCCTTCTGCGGGTCGACGGCGCGGTTGGCGGCGGCGTAGCTGTAGGCGGCCGTGATGTCGCTGTAGCTCACAGGCAGCATCCACTGGCGCGTGGCGGGGTTGTCGTAGGCCATCGACGGCATCTGCCACATCAGGCTTTCGCGGGCGGCGATGCGTCGGTTGACGGAAGCAACAGAATCCGTGACCGTCGCACCGGCGGTCACGGATGCTGCTGACATTATTGTTATGGCAAGGAGTGTCTTTCTCATTGCATGGGTGTCACGCCGTCGTAGGTTTTGGTGGTGCAACGGGTGCCGTCGGCGTTGATGGCCGTTCCCTGAAGCTCGATTTCCGAGGGGGTGACGCGGGCGTTGAAGTCGTCGGTCGAGTTGTTGGTGTCTTTCAGCACGGGGTTGCCCTGCTCGTTGAGGTAGAGCATCTTACGGCGCACTGAGGTGAAGAAGCGCGTTTTGTCGGCCGCTGTCTCGGAGCACCATGTCCAGCCGCAGTCGAGGGCCGGTGAGGTGACGTTCCAGGCGTAGGTGTTTTTGACGGAGCAGTTGACAACGTCGAGCACGCAGGAGTTGGGGATGAAGAATGACGATCCGCTCATCTCTTTGGTTATCGCCGGTGTCACGAGCATATAGGTGTAGTCATATTTGTTGTCGGTGAGGAAGCTCTCGGCCGATTTGTTGAGGCGGGCGATGCCGACG
>OHHT01000584.1_pt1 | contig 12648 bp, 9 predicted proteins | sample 1568061 | NCBI WGS metagenome assembly OHHT01 (sample SAMEA3879550, study PRJEB24766) | human gut metagenome | biome: human-associated habitat; feature: feces | place: USA | collected 1985/1987 | reverse complement strand
CTGCGGGCGTGGTAGCTCATGCCGTTGGTCACGACGCGGCCTGTTTCGCTGGCCGAAGCCACCACCTGACCGCCGGGACACATGCAGAAGGAATACACGCCCTTACCGTCCTCTGCTTTTTCCGCCACCTTGTAAGCGGCGGCCGGAAGGTCGTAGGGACAGTTTTCCCCGTACTGGCTGTCATTTATCATCTGCTGGGAATGCTCGGCACGGACGCCCACCGCAAAGGGCTTGGCTTCCATGGGCACGCTCTTTTTTAGAAGCATGGCAAACGTGTCCCTGGCGCTGTGTCCGGGAGCCAGTATCACGGTTTTCGCAGGCAGTACTTCATCCCCGTTTATTTTCACCCCGGCAACGGCTCCGTTTTCCGTAAGGATATCCGTTACACAGCTTTCAAACCGCACTTCGCCACCCAGACGGATGATTTCCTGCCGCATATTTTTAACCACATCCCGCAGGATATCCGTGCCGATGTGGGGCTTGTTTTCATAAAGAATGGCTTCCGGTGCGCCGAATTTCACAAACAGGCGGAGCACCTCTTTGTTTCTGCCGTATTTATCTTTAACCAGTGTATTTAATTTGCCGTCGGAAAACGTACCCGCGCCGCCTTCTCCGAACTGCACGTTGGAATCAGGCTTTAAGAAACCGGTCTTCCAGAATTCTTCTACGTCCGCCTGTCTGTTATCCACATCCCTGCCGCGTTCCAGCACCACCGGTTTAAGACCGGCACACGCCAGAAAATAGGCGCAGAAAAGTCCTGCGGGTCCCATACCGATGACCACCGGATGCTTTGTTCCTTCCGGGATAGATATTTTCGGAAAGTGATACCCCTCCGGTTCCGCAAAGCTTACCTGCTTGTCACGGCAGTTTTTCAAAATCTGTTTTTCTCCGTTTACCTGCACCAGTACCGTGTAGATAAAGTAAAGCTCCGGCTTTTTCCTGGCATCTATGGATTTCTTTTCTATGCTTAGCTTCTCTATTTTTTCTTCCGGCACCCGCAGGATTTTCGCAGCCTTTTTCTTTAAAAGAGAGGTCGGCTGGTCGGGTGTTAATTTTAACTGTTGTATCCGTATCATGAATAATCTTCTTTCCCCTTCCATGAAGTTTTTCACAGAAGTCTTTTTACTTATACGTTTCGGCTGCCTGTTTCCCCGCCGTATAGCCGGATGCCCACGCCCAATGCAGGTTGTAGCCGCCGCATTTGCCGTCAATATCGAGGATTTCTCCGGCAAGATACAGTCCCGGCACCTTCTTTGAGGCAAGCTGTGCGTTTACTTCCGAAAAAGGCACGCCGCCGGCGCTGACCTGTGCCTGGTCAAAGCTGTTGGTGCCGGTTATGGTAATAACAAATTTCTTGCAGTATGTATAAAACTGTGCTTTCTTTTCCGGGGGCACTTTTTTCAGGGGCGTATCGGGCGCAATGCCGGAGAGCTTTAAGAAAAGCTGCGTTACCTTTTTATTTAAAAGCCCGGTAAAGAATTCTTCCGCCGTCATGGCACCGCTTCCGTTTTTCTCCCTTGCCCGCATGGTCTGTGCAAAGGTCTCCCCGCTCATCCGGGGAAACAAATCTATGTAGGCCTCTGTTTTTTTACCCGTCGCCACGGCATAGGAGGCAAGTCTGCTCAACTGGAAGGTCACGATGCCGGAAATGCCGTAATCGGTAAACTGCATCTCTCCGCTTTCTTCTCCTGCTTTTTTGCCGTTTATAAGAAGAGTCAGACGGCATTCCGCACGCACTCCGGAAATGGATTTCAAAAAGGTTTCCTTTGCCTTAAGCTGCACCAGTGCGGGAACCACCGGCACTACGGTATGTCCCAGTGTGGAAAGCAGGGAAAAGCCATTGCCGTCGGAACCGGTTTTCGGCGCCGCCTTGCCGCCGCAGCAGACAATAACCCGGTCAAAACTTTCCTTTGCGGTGCCGTTTTCGGTTTTGCTTAAAACCGTAAGCATTCCGTTTTTCTCATAGATGCTGCTTACCAAGTGCTCCGTTACGGTGCGGATTTGTTTTTTCTTTAAGAGGATACGGAAAATATCCAGCACCGTGGACGCCTGTTCCGAATACGGATAAAGATACCCGTTTTTCTCCCGGCTTAACATGCCCGCCCTTTCAAAAAAGCGGACGGCATCCTCCGGGGTAAAATTCTTAAGGATTTTGGCAGGAATGCTTAAATCACTGCCGTAATACTGCTCCATGGACATTTGCCGGTTGGAAAAATTGCATTTGCCGTTGCCGGTTGCCAGTATCTTTTTTCCCACTCTGTCATTTCTTTCATATATAGTGACGTCCGCTCCGGCATCTGCCGCCGTGACGGCAGCCATCAGCCCGGAAGCGCCGCCTCCGATAACCGCTATTTTCATATTTATACCTCTATCATTCCTAAGCTGCAGGTATCCTGTAACCTTTCGGCTTTTCATAACCTGCAGCTTTTAGCTGCAGGCATTCCGTAACCTTCTGTTTTTTCATGACCTGCAGCTTTTAGCTGCTGTAGGTTTCGAGGAAACGGTACAGGGCTTCTTCGTTTTCCACATACATGCCGATGATGAGCTCACGCTGCAGCTCCTCCGGCAGCCTGTCCGCCTCAATTTCCGTATACTGGTAAACTGTTTCCCTGTCATCGCACAAAACCACGATTTTTCCGTCCGACAAATTCAGGTAAAAGCTTTTGGTGGGCTCCACATACACATAGTCCATGCGGATGACCACCCGTTCCCCGGAAAAGGAAAGCACCTGTAAAACCTCTCTCCAACTCCGACAACGGCGGAGAAGCCTCGTAGCGCTCCATAGCTGCCACAAACTCTTCCCGGTTCATGCCAAGATATGCCTGGGGAACCTTTCCCACACTTTCCACCGTGGTTTCTCTTTTTTTATCGTGCTCTTCCAGCACGTAGTCCGTGTCCGCGGATAAAGTGTCCTCGTCGGCGCCGTTTACCGGCACCTCATTTCCCGAAAGGACAACCTCCTGCCTCTCAGCAGACAGTGTTTCCTGCACGGACATTTTTTCCCTGCCGGCATTTTTCTCCTGCACCCGGCAGATAACTGCCACACCGGAAAAAAATCCCAAAATCATAATTAAAAGGGTATAGGTCAAAAATAAACTGATACTTTTTATATGTTTCATCGCTTTCACTCCATATATACAAGTATCAGCTTATTTAAGCCGTTTATTCATTTAGGAAAGAAGATTTGTGCGGTTTGCCACCTTTCCGATTATTTTACCCAAGGGGAAGCACACAAGGTCTTTCTTCCGGATACAACGTAAAAATAACAGTAAAAACATGTACAGTACAAATCCCACTATCAGGGAAATCAGCAAAGCCAAAAATCCCACGGATAAGGAAGTCATTGCCTTTGTCAGGGCAAACAGCGCACCTGCCGTTAAGCCTGCGGAAATCAGGGGCATCAGCACCATCCGCACCCATTCTATACGGATAACCATGTACCGGTGTACCAGAAGCGCCGTGGAAAGCGCTAAAATCACGGCAAATACCAGCGTACCGACTACCATCGCCATGACATTTCCGTTCATGCTCTTTAAGCAGACCGAGACGGTCAGCACAAATCCGGCAAAAGCGCCGAGTGTGCAGAGTAGCGCCATCTTCTGTCTGCCGGTATCCCTGAGGATATACAGGAAAAAGATGCCGGATGCCAAAAACAGGGGAAGCAGACAACCCGCCCGTAACATCAGCACCAGTAACGTATGCTCTCCTTTTCCGAAGAACGTTTCTGCCAGACAGCCGGGAATTACCGCATTGTAAGCCGTAAAGAAAAAGCCGGACAAAAACAGGGTCAGCACGGATACCGAGCCGAGCTGCTGCATATTGCGCTTCTCTTCTTTGCGGTAAGCCTGTACCCATTCTAAGCGTGCCGGAACGGTAAGAATCAACAGAATAAGGGTTTCCATTCCCATAAGCACCAGAAAGTTGCCGTAATAAATACCAAAATCAGAAAATTCCGTATAGGCAGACGACTCCGCTGCTGAAACAGCGGGAATGCTTCTGCTCACCCGGTAAAAAAGAAGAAGTCCCGCAAATACAAAGCCGCTTAAAAGCATCCGCGTCAGGGCTCCCGTCCATTCGGTCTTTACGGCATTCACAAGGATATCTCTGCCGTCCTCGGACAGGCGCAAGCCCTCTTTGCTCCGTTTGTTTCTCTTAAGAAAAAGAAGATACAGAAGAACCAGGAACAAAAGCATCAGTCCGTACATGAGCAGGTAGCCTCTTATCGCCCCCATGCTGCCGTAATTGCCGGCAAGGCTGTCATTCTGCAAAAGCTTTCCCACCTTCTCACCGTAAGTGTATTCCTTACGGGCAAACAACAAGATAAAGGGAATACCTAAAATCTGCAGAAGAACACCGGATAACAGCTTGGGCATTCCGGTACCCATTCCCTGGAAGTAACCGTAAAATACCTGCACAAAAGAAGAAAGCAGAAAAACAATGGCAAAGCTGCGCATGGCAAGGTAGGTGTACTCACCTAAGAAACCTCTGTGACTTTCCATAATTTTAGAAAGAATATAGAAGAAAAGACTTCCTAAAACACCGATGACCGCTGCATAAACGAACATGGTTTTCCAGACTTTTCCGGCATTTTTGAACTGCTCCTTTGTCATCCGGGAACGTATCATCCGGAACAGATACTCCGGCAGCCAGCATAAAAACAGACTGCTTATGACGGCAAACAGCTCATAGGTAAAGGAAAAATCCGCGATGCCGTCCTTCTTTATCACATTGCTTAAAAGACCGATGGTAAATAATCCAATCAGGGAAATACATAAATCCCATCTTTTTCTTCTGATCTCACTTTTTATCATGCCGTTCTTACCTTTCTTCTCTGGTGATATGTAAGCCCGCCAGTACTTCCTCCTGCTTGGCTTCCATAACTTTGGCTTCTTCCGGCTCCATATGGTCATAACCGCATAAATGCAGCATGCTGTGTGCAATTAAAAAGGCAAATTCCCTGAGTTCGGAGTGTCCGTAACTTTCCGCCTGCTCTTTTACTTTGTCCGCCGAAAGAATAATATCACCCAAAAGCAGTTCTCCGCTTTCCGGGTCAAAGTAATCCGCTTCGTGCTCCTCTAAGTGGGAAAAATCCGCCGGGGTTTCAAAATCCAGATTGGGGAAAGAAAGCACATCCGTAGCACGGTCAATCTGACGGTAGGAGGCATTGTAGGTACGGATGCCTTCGTTGTCCGTAATGAGAAGATTTACCTGCGCCTCATAGGGACATCCCTCCTTAAGAAGCACCGCATCCGCTACTTTATCAAGGATTTCTTTTTCCGCAAACGGAAATGTAATCTCTGTTTCATTTTCAACGTAGGAAGTCATAATATAATTTTTCCTCCTTAAAAATTTTTTTCATCCGGTTCCACTCCGCAAAGGTCAGCTCGCTGTTCTTTAAGCTGCCGGACTCCCATTTTTTCTGAAAGACCGTTTCGATAACGGCCGCATAGTCTGTTTTCGTGTCCTGTTTTTTTTCAAACAGATACAAAATGGAGCTGATTACCGCATCCGACATGTAAACCACTGCCGTTTCCTTGTGGCGGATGCCGGTATTTTTACCGGTAAGCTCCCGAAGAAGCTGTCTTGCATACGGCGGAAATCCGTAGGATACAAACTCTTTCTCCAAATCCTTTTCCGGCTCCTTATATAAAATTCCGGCATTTGCATAATACGCGGCAGTCTTTGCCGCATCGGCATCCAGGGAAAGTGCCTGGGCAATCCGTTCCGAGAAATACGCCGCGTGCACTGCCCGGTAATACGCATTTTTATCTTTTTCTTTGATATTTACCAGCAGTTCAAACTCCTGGTCGTTGATTTCCAGATACTTTATCCGGTGTTTGAAAATCTCCATACCGGAATACACCTTGAGTAAAATCAGAAGAAGGATGAGGCTGATAATCACGTTCAATGCCGGAATTAAAAACAGCTCCCACTTTAAGGTTTCATTGGCAAAAAGCACTACACAGGCGGTTTCCGCCGCAAACAAAAAGCTTAAGGAAACAAAAAGCGGCAGGGCAATCCTGTATTTTTCGTCCAGACGGGAAAACAGACAGGATCCTAACAGTCCGGCGAGCACATACAAAGCAAAGATACTTATGTCCGCTCCCGCAAGCAGTACGGAAAATGTAAGAAAGCTTATCCCCCCGCAGATGCCGGGCAGAAAGCCGCAAAACAGGGACATCATCACAAATATCACTAAAAACGGCCAGCCCGCAGGCGGCAGAAACGCACAGCATAACGAAACCGCAAGGCAAATGCCGTAGCTTATGGCAAAACGGCTTGTCCTCGCAGAAGGTGCATTTTTTTCGGGAAGCCTGTCCTTTTCCGAAAGAAAAAGGAAACAGGTTAAGAACGCTCCGGTGCCCGCCAGAATGGCATTCCGCAAAAGTTCTGCCCCACCTGCGTGCTTCAAAAAGCCTCCCGCCGTAACAAGAAGCACGGTTAAAACAATCAGTATGCTGTTTACAAGATAAACCGGTTCCTTCTTTTTATTTTCTGCGTCCATCCCTTGAAATCCTGTACTTTACTCTTTCCTGCCGTTTTTCCGTATGGCTTTCGTAATCCTCGTAAGCCTTGACAATCTTCTGTACCAGAGGATGTCTTACCACGTCCTTGCTGGTCAGATTGCAGAAAGCAATATCGTCTATGTTTTTCAGCACCTTCTGTGCCACATCCAGTCCCGATTTGGCATCCCTCGGCAGATCCTTCTGGGAAGAGTCGCCGGTCACAATGACCTTGGAACCGAAGCCGATTCGGGTTAAAAACATTTTCATCTGCGCCGGTGTGGTGTTCTGGGCTTCGTCTAAAATAATGTAGGCATTGTCCAGGGTACGTCCTCTCATATAAGCAAGGGGAGCCACTTCTATCAGTCCCTTTTCCATGTTTTTGGCAAAAGTTTCCGCTCCCATAATCTGATACAGGGCATCATAAAGAGGACGCAGGTACGGATCCACCTTGCTCTGTAAGTCGCCCGGCAGGAATCCTAACTTCTCTCCCGCTTCAATAGCGGGTCTTGTCAGGATTATCCGGCTTACTTCGTCCTTTTTAAAAGCGGTAATCGCCATCGCCATGGCAAGGTAGGTCTTGCCGGTACCTGCGGGTCCTAATCCGAACACTATCATATTTTTCCGGATGGCATCCACATATGCCTTCTGTCCTAAGGTCTTGGGCTTAATGGGTTTGCCGTTAATAGTGTGGCAAATCAGATCCTTATCGATTTCTCCCAGTGCTTCCGTCTGTTCTTCTTCGGAAAGAGCAAGGGCGTAATCCACTTTCTGCTCCTCAATGTCGCCGCCGAGAGAGGAGGCTTTTTGAAGCTCCGTTAAAATGTCCACGCATCTTTTGACCTTGCTTTCCTCTCCGGTGATGTGGAGCTCTCCGTTTCTATCGGAAACCACAACGGAAAGGTCTTTTTCCAGCTTCTGGATATATCTGTCATTTTCCCCGAAAATTTTCTGCATATGGGCTGCAGGAATTTCACAGGTATAGGTTATTTCACTCATGTTACCATTCCTCTGAAAAAGCTTGCCGTATGGTAAGCTTTACTTATTACACTACAAACTTTAGTATACGGAAGTTTTCTTATTTTTTCAATAACTACCTTTCAATTTGCACGCCGATTTTTTCTTCCACCGTCAGTTCTCCGGTCAAAATCCATTTTCCTTCCTCACTGTCCATTTTGACCTGTTTTTCAAGCACGGTAATTCCCTTTTCGGAAAGCCCCTGCAAAATCCGCTTGTATTTCTCGGAAAGCATGCTTTTTGCCTCTTTTAAGGTATACATGCTTTCCGTGGGCAGGTACTCCCGGTACACCTTTTCTCCAAAGGAAACCGGCAGGGAAAAGCCCTTCATGATGCTTACGTCCTTTGTTTCTTCCACCATGGTGTAATAGGGAAAGCCCCCTTCTTTTCCAAGCAGGATTTCCTTTCCGAAGAAACGGAATACATATTTTTTCTTTTCTCTGCCTGTGTATACCTTTTTCTCCCGGACAAAACTTAAGGTTTCATAAATGTTTTCTTTCCGGCTGATAACAATGTCCGCATCCGCATAGGTTTCCCTGTATTTCCGTATGGTTTCGTCATCGTTGTATACAGGCACTTCCCCCGACACCAAAAGGGTACCCACCTCCACCCGGTCACCTATTTTAACCATAGGTACGCCGCTGCGAACCACCATGGACACAATCGTGCCTTCTTTTTCCGCATACAGGTCCGCAAAGCCCTCTTCCCTGGCGCTCTGTGATCCCCCGTCCGCTTCCTTTACGGATATGGCAAGCTCCGTGCCGGAAAATTTAGCGGAAATCCACGTGATTTCCGGGAAAGTTTTGCGGGCTTCCTTTTCTAAGGACTCTATGTCCACATTCTTCTTTTGGCAGCCCACGAAAATGCCTTCTTCCTGCAAAAATGCCGTAAACCGGTCATCCGTAAGAGAATTATTTCCGGTAATGGAAATTTCCCATACAAACCGGGTGGACACAAACCAGAAAAAGCAGGCAAGGCAGAGCCCGAACAGAAAAGCCTTTCGTTTCAGGAGTCGGGGCATCAAAAAAGGTAGTCCGAATCGCTTCTTTATGACTACCCTTGTTTTTGTTTTTCTTGCTATTTTTCTAAGCGACTTAAAACCGCTTAAGCTGATGCACATGTAATAGGCATCCGCTTCTTTCCGGATGTTCCAGAGCAATATGTTTTTCCCGGCGCACAGATTAAAAAAACGTTCCGGCGCAAAGCCCCATACCTTTATGAGAACATAGCCTTTGAGATACCTGATGAATTCAATCAACTCTGCTGCTCCTTACCAAACTGGATATTTGCGATAAACCCGCTGATTTTCATATCTTCATTGGTATAATATTCAATCGTAAGGTGCTTTCCCGTTATTTTCAGAATATCACCCTTGGTCTGCAGCAAAATGGCGTCCTCACCGTATTCCGCAATGCCCCTGTAATTTTCGATAAAAAGCTCCCGGTTGCCGGTCATGGACAGCTTAAATTCTCCGAGAACCATGTCCCGCGGCAGTTTCAGAGAGTCCGCAAGCAGCTCTCTTCCTGATTTATTGTTGGTTTTCCTGGTAGTCTTCATGCTACAGTATATGAAAGCCGCGCCGGGGTCATTCCTTATTTATTCCACAATTCCCTTAATCATGCGCTTGGGTGCGGGAGGATTTTCACTGATGGTAATAGCGGCACGGAGGCGTTTTTCCGCCGCTTCTTCTTTTTCCTTATCGTTGGCAAAAAGTACGGCAATGGTGTCCCCTTTCCGTACATAGTCACCTTTTTTCCTGTTTAAGACAATGCCCACAGATAAGTCAATTACACTGTCCTTCGTTTCCCTTCCGCCTCCTAAGATCAGGGAACAGATGCCCACCTCTTCGCATTGGATGGCGGAAATATAACCGTCCTTCTCTGCGGTAAGCGGCACTTCCATACTTGCCTTCGGAAGCAGCGAGGTATCATAAATTGCTGCCGCATCTCCGCCCTGCGCCGCAACAAATTCCGCTAATTTCCTAAGTGCACTGCCGTTATCTATGGCCGCCCTCAGCATTTCTTTGGCTTCTTCCACGTTTTTTGCTTTTTTCCCCACAAGAAGCATTCTGGCGCCCAGCTCTAAACATAGCTCCACAAAATCCGCAGGCCCGCTTCCGCAGAGGGTGTCAATGGCTTCCTTTACTTCCAGTGCATTTCCCACAGCGAAGCCCAAAGGCTCATCCATATCGGAAATCACCGCCACGGTTTTCCGGCCGGCGCCGTTGCCGATTTTTACCATTTCCTTTGCCAAAGCAAAGGAGTCCTCTTCCGTCTTCATGAAAGCGCCGCTTCCGGTCTTGACATCCAGAACAATGCCGTCCGCTCCCGCCGCCAGCTTTTTACTCATAATGGAGCTGGCAATCAGGGACATATTATCCACGGTAGCCGTAACATCCCGCAGGGCGTACAGCTTTTTGTCCGCAGGCGCCAAATCCTTTGTCTGCCCCATAATGGCAATGCCGATGGTGTTCACATTGTGAATAAACTGCTCCGTGGTAAGATTGGTATGGAACCCCGGAAAGCTCTCTAATTTATCAATGGTGCCGCCGGTATGTCCCAGTCCCCTGCCGCTCATTTTTGCAACGGGAATGCCACAGGCTGCCACCATGGGAGTCAGTGCCAGGGACGTCTTATCCCCGACGCCGCCCGTGGAATGCTTGTCCACTTTTATCCCCTTTATGCCGGACAAATCCAGACACTCTCCGCTTTTTTCCATGGCAAGGGTAAGAGCAAGGGTTTCCTCCTCCGTCATGCCCCGAAAGTAAATTGCCATCATCATGGCGGACATCTGGTAATCCGGGATGGTACCGTCCGTGTACCTGTTTATCATTTCGTAAATCTCTTCTTCCGATAGAGCCAGTCCGTTCCGTTTCTTTACGATTAAGTCCGTCATTCTCATAGCCGTTTCCTCCTGTCTGTTGCTATCCGCAAACGGATACATCTAAATTTAATCCACTGATTTTAAGGACTCTGCCATGTTAATTTTGTCTAACTTCCGGTTCATAAAGCGGTTGACCAAGAAGGTAAACAAAAAGGTAAGGCAGATACTGTATACATAACTTAATGGTGTTATTCTGGTGTCAAAAGACATGAGGTCAATGTCTATCTGGCTCATCACAAAAGCATGCAGCCATTTTCCAAGGAAAATACCAAACAGACAGCCAAACAGGGTCAATGCCGTATTTTCACGGAAAACATAGGCTGCCGTTTCATTCCGGTAAAAGCCAAGCACCTTAATGGTGGCGATTTCCCTGATCCGCTCCGTGATATTGATATTATTCAGGTTGTAAAGGACAATAAAAGCTAATGCCGCAGCACAGGCAATAATTACAAAAATAATGTAATTCATACTTTTCATCATACCGGAAACACGGGATAGCATATCGCTGTTTACATTGACCGCCGAAATACCGTCTGCCTGCATAAACGCCGCTCCCGCTTCATGCATGTCTGTCTCCTCCGGTAAAATAATATAGGCTGTTTTATATTCTGTCTTGCCCATGGAAGCTTCGTACGTTTCCGGGGAAAGATAGACATAATTGTAAATATAGTTTTCACAGATGCCGCTTATGGTGGCTGTCAGGGTTTTGCCGTCGTCATTACGCAGAGTAATGCTGTCGCCTACGGATAACCGGAAGGTTTTTGCCATTTTTTCCGTCAGCACGGCCTCCCCTTTTCCGGGATAGGCAATTTCTTCCTTTTTCGAGGTATGCAGCCTGATATAATCGCCGATTTCCTCCGGGTATTCCGGTACCACCAGATTGACGGATTTCGTCTTTTTGTCCCCGATTAAATCCATGGAGGTTTCTAAGGCGTAAGTACATTTGCCATCGTAGTCTTTTAAGACCTCATCAAATTCCGCATTCGTCGCTTCTTTTCCGGTATCCTCTTTGAGGGTTGCTTTCAGGTCATAAACCAGTATTTCTTCGTACTGCATGTCCGCAACCTTAACAACAGAGTCCCGGATACCGAAACCGGTAATCAACAGTGCCGTACAGCCGCTGATGCCCACAATCATCATAAAAAAGCGTTTTTTATAGCGCAGAATATTGCGTACGGAAACCTTCTGCAAAAACTTCAGCCGTTTCCAGATAAAGGGAATGTACTCTAAAAATACCCGTTTCCCGGCTTTCGGTGACTTAGGCCGCATAAGCCCAGCCGCCACTTCCCTAAGCTCGCTGCGGCAGGAAAGGAAGGTGACGCCCATGGAGCAGAACAAGGATGCCAGCACGGATATGAGCAGCAGATTTTTATCGAAGCAATACTGCATGGGTCCGAAATGATACATAATGCCATACGCCCAGTAAATTACCTTGGGGAACAGATATGTGCCGCCGAAGTAACCGATTAAGCAGCCGGTGATTGCGGCGCTGCCGGAATAAAACAGGTATTTCCCCATAATTTTTCCGTCACTGTAGCCAAGTGCCTTCAATACACCTATCTGGGTACGCTGTTCCTCCACCATGCGGTTCATGGTCGTCATGCAGACCAGCGCCGCAATCAGGAAGAAAAAGACCGGGAATACATTGGCAATGCCGTCCACAATGGAGGAGTCGCTTTCAAAGCATACATAGCCGATGTTGGTATCCCTGCCCAGAACATAGGTGGTGGCTTCGGGGATATCCTCTATTTCCTTCCGGGCATCCGCCAGTTTTTCCTCCGCCTCTTTGATTTTATCGTCAAATTCCTGTTTGGATGTTTCGTATTCTTTAAGGCCCTCTTCTAAGTCCTTTTTCGACTCCTGAAGGGTCTGTTCTTTTTCCTTTAAGGCAGTGTCCGCCTGGGCAAGCTGCTCCTTTGCGGCAGAAAGCGCCTGCTCCTGCCCGGCAAACTGCATGAGGTAGGCTTCATTTCCCATGGCAAGCACCTGCTCCTTCATGGCGGCAAGAGCATTCTCATTGTCTGTAAGCTCGTCCATGGAAGACTGCCATTCGTTTCGGGCGTCCTTCAGCGCTTTTTCGCCATCGGCAAGCTCTTTCTGTCCGTCCTCAAGTTCTTTCAAAGCTTCCGCAAGCTTTTTTTCGCCGTCCGCTTTCTCCGTGTAAAAATCATCTTCTTTTTCTTTCAGCTCATCTTCCGCCTCTGTGACGATTTCCCGGTATCTCCTGTCACCGGCTTCCTTACAG
>OHHT01000557.1_pt1 | contig 13063 bp, 15 predicted proteins | sample 1568061 | NCBI WGS metagenome assembly OHHT01 (sample SAMEA3879550, study PRJEB24766) | human gut metagenome | biome: human-associated habitat; feature: feces | place: USA | collected 1985/1987 | reverse complement strand
GAAAAGGGTCACATTTTCCCGCCGACAGGGGTCAATCTGCACCGACTTTTCCACCATGCACCAAGCAAGTCCCAACAAAAGAATTGGCAAAATTCAATTTTTATGATGAGGATTTAAGCAATGTCACTATTATTCGAACATATCACCCAAAGTATCTCAATATGAATCAGTATAATACACCCATTATCAAAGAGTGGATTATTCAGTTCTTGAAAGATAATTTTTAATATGTTGAGTAATCCACATGATTCAGTTCATATCCAACTCCGACCATTACACTGAGGTGTTGGCGCGTGCTGCGTCCGTAAAGGAATCGCTATGGATAGGCACGGCTGACATCAAGGATTTGTATGTTGGGGATGGAAGGGATAAGAAGCCGTTTGTTGGAGTGCTGGCTGATTTGGTGAAGCGTGGCGTTGGTGTGAGGCTTATTCATGCCAAAGAACCGGGACCGAACTTCCGAGCCGACTTTGACAAATACAAGATACTCAAAACGGGAATGGAGCGAGAGCTTTGCCCCCGCGTGCATTTCAAGATCGTGGTATTCGATTTCAAGGTTGCTTATATCGGCAGCGCCAACCTCACCGGCGCCGGGATCGGCATGAAGGGTGATGGCAAACGAAACTTTGAGGCAGGCATCATGACCGATGAACCGGAACTGGTCGAAGCCGCCTTGAACCAATTCGATGAAGTGTGGATGGGCTCTCACTGCGAGAAATGCCGTCGAAAAGCCTATTGCGGAGACCCGATAAAGTAAAAATCGCACAGAAAATTTCATATTGCCCCGACTTGTACACAAGATTGATACAAGCCGGGGTTAATTTTGTGTCGTAACTAAAAGAATAATTTTGTTATGGCTGGAAATCTTGATGAGATCAAGGTACATGTGACCTTTACGGCGATGCTCAGGCAAATCGCTATATTGGGCGTGTTTATGCTTGTGGGTGAATTGGTAGGCTTGTTCGCTTTCCAGCTGAGTATCGTCGGCGCGATAGCCGGTGTGATAATTCATTCCGTTTTTATGCGCAAAAGGTTGGTTTCGGCAGTGAACGCCCATCTTGAAGCGTGGCGGGTGCAAATAGAATATTTTCGAAATTCTAATAAGTCATATTGAGTTTATGAACACAATATTCAAGGTCCCGTTTAGCGAGATTCAGATGGAATTTGACAATGATTTGGTCTGGATGGAAAATCTGCTAGAGGCGGAGGTCTTAAGGCGGAGCGGCATGGAATTGCCATTTTACATTGGTAAGAAGGATAAACATGTGCTTTTCGCGGACCTTGTAGACTGCCCACACCTCTTGATTGGCGGTACTAACTGTCTTAGTGAATGGATGGTACCATCGAATATCCTATTCTGTCTTTACTGTGCGAGGAAAGCGAAAGACTTGAAACTGATTACCATAGCCTCAAAGTCTGAGCATACTGATTTTGAGATGCATATGATTGGGCATGAAAAAGACCGCAGTACAGGATTTGCTCCGGTTTATTCAGATGGGACAGATATAGCCAAAACTTTAATGTCAGTAAGTACTGAACTTGATAGAAGATATGAAGCTCTAAATTCGCTGAATGCCAATGATGTCCGCCAATATAATACTCTAAAAAAGAGGACGAGGATGCCATATATAGCTGTCTTCATAAGCGGTTTCAGGGAATTGACTCTGAAATATGGCAAAGAGGTTGAGGCCGGGATTGCAAGAATTGCGCAGAAGGGACAAGCTGTTGGCGTTCATCTTGTTGTTTCAAATAACCGTGTAACGCAAAAGGCCTTTTCAAGTCGCATCAGAAAAAATTTCCCCACTCGAATTGCATTTAATGTTCCAACCGAACGACAATCAAGACTTTTGCTTGACAATGATGAGGCTACTCAGATTTGTCGAGGACGTGGGATATGGAGTGATAAAGAAAGAGATACAATCGAATTTAAATCATCGATCATAATGGTATGACGGAAGATATTATCAAACAAGCCCACGACCTTACAGTGGATGAGCTTAATGAACTACTGGAATTCCTGACCTCCTACAAGGAAAAGCAGAAAAACGTGCCTGGTGCTCAAAAACGCGCCACGATATGTTGTGTCACGGGTAGCCATGAACATGACGGTTACGGGAGCGTGACTCTTCACGACTGTGGCATCCCGTGTCTGATTGACAGCTATATTTTGAGTGTGCAAAGGCGATTAAAGCAACTGAAACAATAACAAAGATGAATACTGATAAGAAATTGTGACGATTTTAAGTACGATACGGATAGAAGAAACGCAAAAAGACGGGAATTGGGACTTGAAAATAAATATGTTATCGGAACGGTAGGGCGTTTGCAGCCAGCGAAAAATCCGGAATATATAATTGATATAATTAATGAATGTGTGAAAATAGATAAAGAATGTGTTTTGGTTCATATTGGTGATGGAAATCTTAAAGATAAGATAAATAATAAAGTTGAAAAGCTTCATTTGGAAGATAATGTTAAAATGCTTGGTGCAAGAACAGACATCTCAGAACTTATGAATGCAATGGACGCATTTATTCTTCCTTCGTTACATGAAGGTTTTCCTATTGTACTTGTTGAAGCACAGGCGACAGGATTAAGGTGTTATGTGGCAGATAATATTACAAGGGACTGTAACATAACCGGCAATGTGAAATATCTGCCTATAGACGTTACTCCTGAGGTATGGGCTGAGACAATATCACAGGATAAAGATATTGAAAGAAGAGATATGTCGGATATAGTCAGGAAAAAAGGCTATGACATTAAAATGATGGCAGAGAAAATGGAGAAATTTTTTCTTAGTTAAATATCTGTATATAATAGAAAGGACTTACCATGACACAAAATATAGCAGCAGTTGTTGTAACCTACAACAGAAAAGCTTTACTTAAAAAATGTATTGACCATATTCTTAAACAGAGTGCCGGAGCGCCTGATATTCTTGTAATAGATAATGCCAGTACGGACGGAACCGGAGGCTTCATTACCGAGGAATATAAGGATGTACCTGAAGTAAAGTATTATAACACGGGTGCCAATCTTGGCGGAGCGGGTGGTTTCTCCTATGGAATTAATAAAGCCGTATGCCTTGATTATGAATATCTCTGGATAATGGATGATGATACCATTCCTAAGGAGGATGCTCTTTCAGAACTTATTAAGGCGGATAAGCTGCTTGACGGTAATTACGGCTTCCTTTCAAGTTATGCAAAATGGATTGACGGAACACCTTGTGAGATGAATGTGCCTGCCATAAGTTATAAATGGCGGGAAAATATTAATCTCATGGATGAAAAAATGATAAGGCTTGATTCTGCTTCATTTGTATCAATGTATATTAAAGCCTCCGTTGTAAAGGAAGTGGGACTTCCTATAAAAGAATTTTTTATATGGGCGGATGATGTTGAATATTCTTTGAGAATATCGGAGAAACATCCATGTTACTTTGTATATGGAAGCCAGGTTGTCCATGAGATGGGCAGCAATAAGGCAACCGCTATCTGGGAAACTGATATGGACAGAATTGACAGATATAAGTGTCTTTATCGCAACAGATATTATATTGCCAGAAGAAAAAGCAAGAGAGAAGTGTTTAATTTCTGGATTAATATTAAAAATACCATCAAAGACATTAAGAAGTCGGGATGTTCTGACAAGAGAAAACGTATTAAGATTGTACGAAAAAGTGCTTTAAGCGGATTGAAATTCAAACCCTCAATCGAGTATCCGGGAGAAAAAGAAAATGGACGTTAAGCATAAATCAGTTAAAGTTAATATGATTATGAATGCGATACTTACAATGTCCTCATTTATTTTTCCGTTGATTACATTCCCATATGTATCACGTATTCTTTTGGCTGAGGGAACGGGCAAGGTTAATTTTGCTACATCCATAATTGCGTATTTTGCAATGTTTGCCCAGCTCGGAATACCTACTTACGGGGTTAAGGCGTGTGCCAGGGTCAGGGATAATAAGGAGAAACTTTCACGCACCGCACATGAGATATTGAGCATCAACCTTTTTATGTGCGTAATCGTGTATATTGCTTTTTTTATATCATTAAAGGCAGTGCCTAAGTTTGCAAGTGAACGCACGCTTATGCTGATTGTAAGTATTACGATTTTCCTCAATGCAATCGGTGTTGAATGGCTCTACAAGGCAATGGAGCAATATACTTATATAACGGTAAGGTCGGTTATTTTTAAACTTGTGGCACTTATTGCAATGTTTCTGCTTGTGCATACAAAGGAAGATTACGTTATATACGGGGCAATTTCGATTTTTGCGTCGGGAGCTTCTAATGTGCTTAATTTTATAAATGTAAGGAAACTTATATATGTAAAACCGGTTGGCGGATATTGCCTGAAAAGGCATTTTAAGATGATTGCTGTATTTTTTGCAATGTCTGTTGCGACCACAGTGTACACAAACCTTGATACTGCCATGCTCGGTTTTATGAAAACCGATACGGATGTTGGATATTATTCGGCAGCGGTTAAAATTAAGACCATTCTTGTAAGTTTTGTAACTTCGGCAAGCTCTGTGCTTTTACCGAGAATGACATATTATATTGAGAATAATGAGAAGAGCGAATTTGACAGAATTGCCAAAAAGACGATGAAATTTATTTTCCTACTTGCATCACCCTGCGTAATTTATTTTATGATTTTTGCAAAAGAAGGTATATATGCCCTATCGGGTAATGGATTTGCAGGGTCCGTGCTTCCGATGCAGATTATAATGCCAACATTGCTTCTTATCGGTATAACTAACGTTATCGGTATTCAGATTATGGTGCCTATGGGAAAAGAAAAACATGTTCTTTTTTCAGAAATTGCAGGTGCTCTTGTGGATCTTGCAATAAATGCTGCACTTATTCCGGAATATGGTGCGGCAGGTGCGGCAATAGGAACGCTGGTTGCGGAAACAGTGGTACTTATATGGCAGTATTTTTCACTTAAAGATGTGGCAGGTACAATGCTTAAATCCGTAAAATACTGGCTGATACTTATTGCACTTACGGCATCAACCGCAGCATCTTTATGGGTAAAATTACTTAAATTTAACGATATACTGGCAATACTTGTTTCGGCAGTGTTATTCTTTGGCATATACCTTCTGGTAATGATAATTTTTAAAGAGCCGCTTGTACATGAAACTTTTATACAGATAAAAAATAAATTCAAAAAAGGAGAATCACAAAAATGAAATACGATTATTTAATAGTTGGGGCAGGACTTTTCGGTGCTGTTTTTGCTTATGAAGCCACTAAAAAAGGAAAAAAATGTCTTGTAATAGATAAACGTGACCATATTGCGGGTAATATATATACAAAAGAAACAGAGAATATCAATGTCCACCAGTATGGCGCACATATTTTCCATACCTCCGACAGAAAAATCTGGGATTATATAAATTCCTTTGCGGATTTTAATAACTACATTAATTCACCTGTTGCGGTATATAAGGACGAGCTTTACAATCTTCCTTTCAATATGAATACTTTCTCTAAGATGTGGAATATAAAGACCCCGTCTGAAGCCAAGGCAATTATTGAGAAACAGATAGAGGAACTTAACATAACCGAGCCTCAGAACCTTGAAGAACAGGCATTATCCCTTGTAGGAACAGATGTTTACGAGAAACTTATCAAAGGTTATACGGAAAAACAGTGGGGAAGGAACTGTAAGGAGCTTCCTGCGTTTATTATTAAGAGACTTCCTCTCCGTTTTACATACGATAATAATTATTTTAACGACAGATACCAGGGAATACCAATCGGCGGTTATACAAAGATTGTGGAAAAGATGTTAGAGGGCAGTGATGTTCTGCTTGATACGGATTATTTTGAATTTATCAAAGATAACGAAGGCATTGCGGATAAAGTATTGTTTACGGGAATGATTGATGAATATTATGATTTCTGTTACGGACACCTTGAATACAGAACCGTAAGATTTGAAACGGAGGTTCTTGACTGTGACAATTATCAGGGTAATGCGGTTGTAAATTATACAGACAGGGAAGTGCCTTATACAAGAATAATTGAGCATAAGCATTTTGAGTTCGGAAAACAGGAAAAGACCATTATTTCAAGGGAATACTCTACGGAGTGGGAGCCTGGAATGGAACCATATTATCCTGTTAATAACGAACGTAACAATGATCTTTTTGAAAAGTACAAAGCTCTTGCCGATAAAGAAGAAAAGGTGATATTTGGCGGACGCCTTGGTAATTATAAATATTACGATATGGACAAGGTAATTATTGCGGCATTAGAGGCAGTTGAAAAGTATGTACGATAAATTAATCAGTATAATTGTTCCGGTATATAATGCGGAGAATACAATTGGGACTTGTGTGGACTCTTTGGTCCGCCAGTCCCATAAGCTGTTGGAAATAATTCTTGTTGACGATGGCTCAACGGATAACAGCGGTAAAATATGCGATGAACTGGCAATTAAAGACAACAGGATTAAGGTAATCCATAAGGATAACGAAGGAGTGTCCGTTGCAAGAAATACAGGCATAAATAAGGCTGCCGGCTATGCCATAACATTTGTTGACGCAGACGATACACTTGATATAAATGCCGTAAGTCTTATGTTAAACAAAATGCTTAACAATGACTGCGATATTGTTATGTGTGATTACTCTATAATATATTCTGACCATATGGAAAAACATGTATATAGGGAAGATGATTTCTGCCTTGATAAAGAGGGCGTATCGGAATTTCTTGATGATGCATTAAAACCACAGTCAGGTGTCGGTTTTATTTGGGGAAAATTATTCAACAGGGAATTTCTTATTAGAAATAATCTTTTGCTTAATGACAATCTTACGGCGGCAGAGGATGCTGAATTTATGCTTCGCACGGCATTTTATGCGGATAGGGTGAGTTTTGTGGCAAAATCCCTCTATAATTATCTTCACAATACCGTTTCGGCGGTAAGAAGTTTCAGAACGGATTATGTTGAAAGATATAGAAAATCTCTTTCTGTGATGTTCGATTTCCTCGTGGATAATGGTCTTAGTAAACACCTTGTTACTTATGACAACTGTGTTTTATATCATTTACTCCTTATTGTGGTTAATTATTCTTTTAATCCTGCCAGGGGAGATACAAAGAAAGAACAGACAGCAGCTTTTAAAAAGCTGGTTAAAGACCCTTTCTTTGCTAATGCCATGAAATCACTGCGGTTAAAGGATTTTTCAATGACCAGAAAGATTACCCTTATCTGTATTAAACTTAAAATGTACCGTATGGTAAGGCTTATTGCTTTATTCAGGCAGAAGCAGACAGGAACCTCCTAAAAGTTCACAAAAAGTTCACAAAAAATTAGCACTCTCCTATTGACATTGCTAATAATAGGTGCTATATTACAACTAGAACAAAGGAAGAGATAAAAATTAAATCTTCCGGTTCCAAGAAAACATGGTTGATGAGCATTTATTTAGAAAAGGAGAGATGACTTATGTTGATGCCTAGTATTTTTGGAGAAAATTTATTTGATGACTGGTTTGATGAATTCCCATTCTATGACAGGGATATGAAGAACACAGAAAAGAAACTTTACGGTAAGAAAGCAGACAGGATTATGAAAACCGATATTAAGGAAACTGATAACGGTTATGAATTAGAGATTGATTTACCTGGCTTTACTAAAGATGAGATTAAGGCTTCGTTGAACGACGGATATCTTACAATCAGTGCAGCCAAGGGACTTGATAAGGACGAACAGGAGAAAGAATCAGGCAGATATATCCGTAGGGAACGTTATGCCGGAGCATGCCAGAGAAGCTTTTATGTCGGTGAAGCTGTTAAACAGGAAGACATTAAGGGTGAGTTTAAGCATGGTATCCTGAAACTCTTCGTACCTAAGGTAGAAGCTAAGAAAGCAGTAGAAGGAAATAAATATATTGCCATTGAAGGTTAATTTTCAGACGACATAGTATCGGAAAGAGGCGAATGATTATGGCAGATAAGAATCCAAAACATCCTTTGAAGAAAAAAGCTAAGACAAAGGATAAAAAGAAAAACATCTACGAATAGCAGATAGTTAAAAAAGCTACAGGTGGTAAATCACCTGTAGCTTTTTTTAACCAAAAGTTACAATTTTTTAACCATTTATTACATTTTACGTTTCAAATGGGATTAATGTGCTAGACTAACACAAAATGAACAGATTGGAATGAGCCGATAAATGATACAAGTAGCCATTTGCGATGAAAATAATAAAACACTTGAAAAATTGGAGAAATTAATTAAAAATACGCTTGGAAATGAAGTATCGGTATCAACGCATGATAATGTATTTTCACTTGTTACATATGTATGCGATGAGAGAAAAGGAAAATTGGATGCGGTTTATATTGATATTAATGCGGGGCAGAAAGGAGGTATCGTTGCAGCGGAAAGCCTGCAAAAAGAATATCCCAATATTAAAATAATATTTCTTTCTGATGACATCGAGAGGGCTAAAGATATATTCCGTATTAACCCGATATATTTTCTTACGAGACCTTATGAAGAAGATTATGTAAAAGATTCACTTTATAAAATTATACAGATAGTGGATGAAGATAGTGCGGAACTGCTGACAATAGGGAACCCTGAGAGCAAAAAAGGCGATTCCGTTGTTCTTCTTAAGGATATTTATTATATAGAAAGTCAGAAAAGAGTTATAAACATACATTATTATGATGGCTTCAGTACATATTACTACAAACTGGATGAAGTTGAGAAGAAACTTAAAAAAAATTTCCTGCGCACACATCAGAGTTTTATCGTTAATCTTGACAAAGTCAAGAAACTTGTTAATGACGGACTTCTTTTATACGGTGGAACTATAGTTCCCATAAGCCGTTCAAGATATAAGGATGTAGTGGGTACAGTAAGCAGATATCTTAATATAGGAGAGGAGGCATAGAAGATGAATAAATGTGAGAGAGGACACTATTATGATGAAAACAAATTTAGTAAATGTCCTGTTTGTGATGAAGATATGAATAAAAAAAATATTGCATTCCTGGAATGTATATTCGGAACAGGTGTAGGAAAAAAGTATCCTATACACGAAGGTCTTAACCGAATAGGCACGGGATATCAGATGGATGTACATTTGACAGATGATATTCAGATTACGCGTGACAATCATTGTACAATAGTATATGATATAGGTAAGGATAAATATAAAATTGTTCCATCAACAGGTTCATTTACATACCTTAATAACGTTTTGTTAAGAAAACCAAAATATATACATGAGAACGATGTGTTCCGTATTGGGAGAAGTAACTTTCGCTTGGTCAAGAAATAGAACTCAAAGTTCAGAAAGGAAACACTGTATGGATTCTGAAAGCTTAAATAAGCGTGGATACATTGAGGGAATCAGAGGTGTTTATGCAGGGTATATTATAGAATTGGAGCAGGGTGAACAGCTGATAATAGGAAGCTCAAGGACAGAGTCTAATCTCATCATAAGGAGTGATAATGTCAGCAGCATACACTGCATCATTACCTGTAATGGTATTGTCGGCAGTTACATAGTAACTGATTTCTCGAAGGAGGGTACATACCTTTCGGACGGAACCAGATTAAGCTATGGGAATCCGGCAATTGTCCCTGCCAATACAATTATATATATTGGCGATATTGAGAATGCTTTTAAGGTGAGGTAACATTTGTTACCTCATTTTTACATTGGAGGATAAATGAAATATGCGGAGTGAAAAGAAAAATACAGGATTGGCTGCAGGAGCAGTGTTAATTGCCATACTTATTATCATCCAGATTGGTGATTCATATTGTTCTGAACTTTATGATAAAATACAGTCACTTTTTCTTAGGGATCTGATTATGAATCCCTTGAATATGTCTTTAGAGGATGCAACGGTAATGATTAACAGCGTGGCAATTCCGTTTTATGCGATATCTCTAATTTCACCGGTTTTCAGGGGAATGGTTGATTATCTTGGCAAGAAAAAAGTTCTTTTGCTTAACCTGCTTCTGTATATACCCGGTCTTTTGTTGTGTATGACTACAAGGAAGTACATAGTATTTCTTATTGGTAATTCCCTGATATCACTTAGCACAAGCGTAGATATCCAGTATATATACATTGCTTCATTTATCGATGAAAAGAAGCGCGCCACCGTAAGGGGAATACTTGCGGCGGCGGCAGCGTTGTCTGCAGCATCCGTACCTGTTATCCGTAAAGTTGCCATAACAGGCAGACCATACGATTATGCAAGGATGTATGGAATCGGAATAGCAATTACTGCTTTTGTGGCTGTTATTGTATTTATTTTTCTTCCATGGGACAAAAAACAGACAACAACAGAAAAAATAACACAATTACCCACATGCGGAAATAAAAGAAATTCTGCACTTATATACCTGTATATTGTTATTTTTGCATGGGGTGCCGGTACGTCCGGAATAAAATTCTATAATGAACCTATGATAACCATGCGGTTTAAAACAGATTACATAATTAACAGGATTCTTTTTATACAGCCCCTTATAACTATCATAATTAATATAGCAAGCGGCATTATGGGAGACCGTTTATCAAGGAGAAAAGCAATCTGTGCAGATGTGGCTGCCACCGTCGTTTCGCTGATATTATTTATTGTATCAAAGAATTATATTATAACGGCAGCAACATACGGAATAATGATAGGAGCATATTTTTCTGCCGCGAATATTATAATGTTAGTGATAATGGAGTCATCACCAAAAGAACGTATAGGAAGGAATTTTGCATGGGCAACTGTTTATAACAGTGTCGGAAATGCTATAGGTATGGTATTAATCAGCATCCTGGCAAAAAAAATTGGTACATCTGCGGCAAAGAGCATGATTTTGATTATACCTGCTGTCCTCACGGTAACCGGAATAATTATCAGACCCCGGAAAGTTTCTTGATTTCTTTGATAATTTTTTTCTTTGAGACTCTTTTTGGAATATATAATATAGCAAAGAAATATATCAGGATAAAAGCAGCCGTTACAGGGAAAAACAACCGGTACTGTCTTGTATGCCACACAAAAAACATAATTACAATGACATACAGCATACATACTGTAATTCCAAGAAAAGCATTGAGCGTACTTTTTCTATGGGCAAATAACATTCTGTCGGATTCAGGCAAAATGTCCTCAATAACCCCGCCATTATTAAAAATTGCCATATTATACAGATAAATTCCCCGGGCTTCATCCACTTCTTTTATATAGTTGTCACATTGTAGTGTAGTATATATCTTTTCAGCATCCTGTGGATGGTTCCCGATGTGTATAATACTGTGGGCTAGAAGTGCAATGCCATGCATTTTTGAACTGTTGGTAATTGCAACTATGATACTGAAAATTCCTGCAGAAAGTATGTATATAAGTACAAAAATATTAACATCTACGTTATCCGGTATCCTGAAAAATCTTCCCTTACTGCCGATAAGATAGTTGAAAATTACGAATATTACCAGAAACAGATTGAGGAAGAACAGTATAAGGTGCTGGTTCATTAATGACCATTTATTACGGTCATAAGCCATGGAAAAGATGTTTTTATAGCATACATTACAATGCAGGGGAATGGTGTCTTTATAATAGTTATCATTAAGGTTAAGACCTGTTTTCTCATATTCCCACCGGTAAATCTTGGCAAGCCCACGGAATTCAGAGGGCTTTGTACCCTTTGGAGATGTAAGCATATCGTAATATTCCCTGTATCTCTTATCATTGGTTATTCTGTCAGTCACCATACATATAAGGCATACCATAACCCACAAACCTATAAGAACCGGGAAACTTTGAAAAATAAAAGAAGGAATAAGTGCCAGGGCACAGAAAATGACTACCAGTACCATTCCGGCATGGCGCAGGGAATCCCTTGATTTATCAACCTTGGACTTACTTTTGAATATGGGCGTCATAATCCTTTTTATAAATGAGTTTTCAGAGTAATTGTCAAAATCTTTTTCACTATAGTCATCAATATACATATACATAGTTCTAAGCTCTGCATAATTTAATGAATAAGAGGTCTGGAACAACCAGAATAAAGTAGTCAGAGAGGAATATATAAGTATAATAATGGAATATATGCTTTGTTCTGTAGTTGAAATGGAATTATATTTCGGAATGAAGTTGGGCGCTAAAGCCAGAATAAATTCCACAATAAGCAAAAATACAAGAATTCCTGTATACAGACGGATATGACTATTCTTTTTGCTTAAAAAAAGACTGATTCTATGCTTAAATGAGGATTCAGAGATAGAAACAGGTTCAAAAGATGGCTTTTTCTCCGTTACAAATTTCTGAAGCATTGAATCAAAAGTCTGGCTGTTGAACATTCCATTTAATATTATCCATACAATGTACTCGTAGTCCGAGGTACATATAACGCGGAGTCTGGCATGAAGGATAACGTCATCTTCAAAAACCTTATCAATAAAATTGCACAAAGCATCCTGTTTTTCCTGCTCAAGATTGTTGGTAAGGGTATTATAGTACAGATACATTTTACCTATATCAATGGAATCGGCAAACTCCAGAACCGGGAAACGGTTGCTGTTATCCTTGGGATTCATAAGTTCTGAAAAGGAATTGCGGATATTAGGATAATTCTGGTATGATAAATCGTCATTGGCAAGAAAATATCCTATCTGTGATTCATTAAAGTCTGCTGATGTATATAAATCTTCATATATGAGTTCTTTTATAACTGTATTTACACGGTAAGAACCATTCCTGTTTTTCTCAAAATGAAAGTCATATATGTCGCCTAACTGCGTAAAAAAATCTCGTAATACCATATTTCACATCCTGTAATAATCATAATATGATGATTATATCACGGATAAATTAATAGTGTAAAGATTACCGAAAAACGGACTTTTTATGTGCACTAACCAATTCCAGTGCGGTAAATTCCGTGACACAGCTGCCGTTTTGGGATATTTTGATATTACAAAATGCGAATGAGGAGCGTTGTAGGAATGATAAATATAGCAATTTGTGATGGAAGCAGGTATTATGCAGATGAACTAAAAA
>OHHT01000551.1_pt1 | contig 13147 bp, 8 predicted proteins | sample 1568061 | NCBI WGS metagenome assembly OHHT01 (sample SAMEA3879550, study PRJEB24766) | human gut metagenome | biome: human-associated habitat; feature: feces | place: USA | collected 1985/1987 | reverse complement strand
TCGATAATAAAGACGGTACAAATAGTGTTATTAAGGTTACAGGTATCAGTGCTTCAGCTTTTGCCGGTAAAAATATAACCGGTGTTGAACTCTCTGACTATATTACTGAGATTCCTGCTAATGCATTCAAGAATTGTACAGCTCTTAAATTTGTTAATGCTGCCGGTATAAAGAAAATCGGAAGCAATGCTTTCGCAGGTTGCACAAGTATGGAAGAATTAACCATTGGTGCAAATATCACAAGTCTTGGAACCAACATTGTAAGCAACAAGACTTTGTTGACAGTTTCTGCAGCTAATAAGAGTATAGTTGAAGCAGCGGTAAATTCGGGTGCAAAAGAAGTTTATCTAAGAGTTACTGATAAATGTACCAATTTGAACAACTCTACCCTCACAATTCCAAACACAATGGAGACATTTACTATTAATGGTTTTGGTAAGACATATAACAATTTAAGGATTGTTTCTAATGCCAAGAAAACAATTATAAACAGAATGAATTTCATTTGTAACGGTCAAACTCCATTGACGATTTCTTCATCTAATGTTGAATTGCATGAAACAACGATCAAATCACCGGGTATTTGTCTTGCACTTACTGCAGACAAGACAAATTTAGCTCTTAGAGGTGAATGTGAATTAACCGCTTCTACCGGTAATTCCATGCTTTGTAAGCAGATTTCATTGAGCCAAATTGATCCGGCTTTATCTACTTCTTTGAAGGTTAATGGCAATCTTTTAATTGCTACATCTGAAAAAGATATTCTTTCAGGGAAGAACTTATTGAAAGTTACCGGAAAAATTGTCGGTATTACTGTAGATGAATTCAATAAGTATCTTAAGGGCGTATTTACGGTATCGTTTAATGCTAACGAAGGCATTGTAAACGAATCAAGCAAGACAGTTGTTTATGGTTCAACCTACGGCTCATTACCAACTCCGACAAGGGATTACTATACTTTTGACGGATGGTACACTGCAAAGGATGGCGGCGATAAGATTACAGAATCTTCAGTATTTAATTCTGCTGAAAATATAACCTTGTATGCACATTGGACAAAGAATCCTACTTCTGATTGGGTGCTTGCTTCTGAGGCGCCTGCCGGTGCAACGATTGCAGATCAAAAGTGGACATATGACCTTACATCCAAAACATCGTCGGGCTCATCAAGCTTGGCAGGCTGGACTAAGTATGATACTAAGAGAACCGGTTGGGGTGGTACACAAGGTCCTGTATATTCGAATCCGAGCAATGGTGCAAGAAATGTTTGGAGTGAACAGTATGAGACGAGCAGAACACATCACTATGTATATTATCATTATGCAAACTCAGCTTTCACAAGTTTCAGTTATGCAAAGAGCAATACATATTGTAATTACAGAGAGTATAATGTCACATCTGCTTTGACATACCACAAGGACTACAGCGGACATGCAGGATATAGATATTATCATAATGGCACAAATTATTATATTGTTTGGCTGTCCAGAGAATATGATGATGTTTCATACGGTACACGCTGGTATTATCAAGAACCGATATATACTTATTACTACACGAAAACAGAGCATAAAGAATCAAACACAGAAGTTAAAGCATCCGATTCAATGTTCAAAAGTATGTTAAGTATGTAGCAAAATAAAATAATATAAAGCCGTGGATAAAACTACAAATCGTTTTATCCACGGCTGTTTTTCTATTCTTCATTCCGCTAATTCGAGCCATTCGATTTCTTTTTCTTCGAGGGCAGCTTCTTTTTGTTTGATTTTTTCGAGGACCTCGCCGAGCTTTACATAGTCGGTTACGATTTCCTCGGTTGCCGAAAGGGCTTTTAATTCCTCAATTTCGCCTTCAAGTGCTTCGATTTCCTTTGAAAGAGCATTGATTTTCGCCCTGCGCTTGCGCTCATCCGCCTTATTGAGCTTTGAGGCTATATACGCCGCCTTTTGCTCCGAGTCCTGCTTTTCCGTGACTTGCGGCTGAACAGTCTTGCGGTGTTCAAGATAATAATCATATTTACCGTTGTATATTTCCAACCCGTCTGGGAACATTTCAATTATTTTTGTCGGCACGGTATTGAGGAAATATCTGTCGTGCGAAACGGTTATAAGCGTGCCCGTAAACTGCTTCAACGCCTCGTCGAGAGCCTCTTTCGCAATGTAATCAAGATGGTTTGTCGGCTCGTCAAGGATAAGCACGTTTGCACGCTTAAACATTATAATACAAAACTGCACCTTTGCCCTGTTTGCGCCCGACAACTCACGCACTCTTTTGAAAACAGCCTCGTCCTCAATCAAAAGCCTGCCGAGTGCACTGCGAATTTCAAAATCCGTCTTGGTCGGGAATTGCTTGTGTACAGCCTCGATAACCGTGTCGTTCAAATCGAGGTCACGAAGCTCCTGATCGAAATACGCAACCTTGACATTTCCTCCGAAGCGGACAGTGCCCGAACAGCTTATGCGCTTCATAATCGCCTTCAAAAATGACGATTTTCCGACGCCGTTTTTGCCGACGATCGCTATTTTATCGCCGCAGAGAACTTCGAGTGAAATGTTGTCGTATAACTGCTTGCCCGTTACCCTGTCGCCCACGTGAACGCCCATATCCTTAACCGTAAGCACCGTTTTGTGAGGCTCAATATCATAGTCAAATTTGAAATGAATATCTTTCGGTCTTGGGTTCGGCTTCTGCATAATTTCCATTTTTTCAAGTGCCTTAACCCTTGAACCGACGCTGTTTGAGCTGCTTGAACGGGCAAGGTTGCGGCTGACATAATCACGCATTGCCGTAAGCTCCTGCTGTTGCTTATCATATTCCTTTTCAAGCACACGAAGTCGCTCTTCCTTTTGCTTTATGAACGCCGAGTAGCCGCCCTTGTATTTGTAAATGTGCTTTTGCTCGATTTCATATATATTTGAAACAATGCTGTCAAGGAAGTATCTGTCGTGCGACACCGTCAAAACTGCGCCCTTATACGATTTTATATAATCCTCAAGCCATGCGAGCATTGAAAAATCAAGATGGTTTGTCGGCTCGTCCAAGATCAGAAGCTCGGGGTTGCGAAGCAGGATTTTAGCCATTCCGAAGCGCATTTTTTCGCCGCCCGAAAGCGCCGAGGTTTTCATTTTGAGGTCAAAATCACGAAATCCGAGACCCGTGAGCACACGGTTTATCCTCGTATCCGCCGTGTAGCCGTCAAGAGCCGTGTATTCGTTGTCAAGAGCTGCGTATTCGTTCTCAAGGCGTTTGTACTCGTCGCTTCCGACATCAGCCGAAGCCATTTTTGCGGAAATTTCAGCCATAAGTCTGCGCACCGTGTATGTGCGTTCAAGTGCGGACTTGATTTCTTCTTCAAGCGTGTTGCCGTCGTCAAGAGCTTCATTTTGCTGCAGGTAGCCGATTTCGAGGTTGCTCTTTTTCGACACCGTTCCCTCGTCACAGGGGAGTACGCCCGCAATGATATTGAGAAGCGTCGTCTTGCCTGCGCCGTTTACGCCCATAAGACCGATTTTGTCGCCCTCATTTATTGACATATTTATTTTTTCGAGTATCGTTTCATCAAGGAATCCTTTTGAAACGTCGGTAAGCGTAACTAACATAATTTCTCCGTAATATATAATGTATAATGTAATAATAACCACAATACTATAGCACATATTTCCCGATTTTACAAACAAAACAGCTTGTTTTGTGCAATGCTTATAAAACGGGTGCGGCTGTTGTTGTGTAATCCGATAAAAATATCATTTTTTATCAAAAATTTTTGACAATCTTATTGCAAAAGGCGTTATCTTATGATATTATATGAAATGTAATTATGCACCCTAAGGGGGTTTCACCCTTAAGTAGCGGTGAAAATACAAATTCTTATAAGGAGCTTTTGAAAATGAAAAAGATCTTATCGGTTCTTCTTGCAATGGTTATGATTGTTTCAAGCATCACAGTTGCTTTTGTTGCATTTGCGGCTGCTGCTGATCCTGCAGACGTTGTTGAGAAGATCAATGCACAGTCTGCATACATAGCTAATGCAGACAACGGTGACGGCACATCGCACAAATTGCCCGGTTATTTGTTCCAGAGAAGCCTTAACTCAAATGTTATTTTTTCTGACGACAATGTATCAAATATTAATTCTGTTATGGATGCGTGTTATCCGGAATATTCGGCTGACCCGTATCACAATTCTGACGGCTCATACAATTATGATACAATTCTGGAAAACCTTGTCGGCTTGACTGCTAAACAGGCACAGGTTAAAAAGAACTCGGACGCTTCTCTCACAATCGGCAGAGATGCTCTCAAGGCTCTTAACCTTGATGCTGCTGACGTTGTAAGCGCTACAAAGATTGGTAGTGTTTACACTCTTAAGTATGCCGATATTGACCTCGCTGCGGATGAGAAGGTTGAGGACTCCGTTCTTGCAGATATTTCTGCAAACTATCCGCAAGCAACAGGACTTGACAATGTAATTATGAATAGTGTTGTTTCTCATAACACGGCACTTACTGTTGAGAACTTTACTCTTACCATTACAAATCTTCAGATTAAAGTTACGTTTAATACAGCGGGAAGGATTACAAACCTTACTTATTCATACAAACTCAACGGACGTGCTTCGGTTACATATATCAACCCCACACCGTTTGATGCAGTATTCTCTCTTACAGAAACAACATCATACAGCTCTTTTGCTTATTTCAATGATAACAACGATTTTGATTACGCTGAACTTGCCGCTAGAGTAAATGCCGGCACAGCTAATATGGTCAATACAAAAGCCGGATATGATTATGCAAGATTGAGCAATTTCAACGGCGGTGAAAATGAAAACGGTGATCACATTGATTATATCTTTGGCTTGAACACCTCAGGATTGATCAAATCAAACACTATCCTTTCTACAGCATTGGGTGCAATTTTAGGCTTTGTCGATAAAATTGAAATCAGAGTTGACGAGAAGCTCGGTACTGATATCAGAGCAAAAAAATGGGTATGTAAAAATTCCGGAAGTGAAAATAGTAACGACATTTGTACTTCAAGCAAGCCTCACCAGGTATGGCAGTGCACATGTAAGGACGTTTCAGGCTGCTGTTCATGCTGCCCGGCAGGCACAGGCTGTACTTCAACTCATCCCTGTGACAAGGACGGAGCTTGCAGAAGTGCTGATTGTAAGTGCGGATATGTAAATGATCCGAATTGCGGTTATAATATGACCACTCAGGATGAGCTTGAGTCAATGGATGCGAGTCTTGCTACAGTATTCCAAACACTCGGAACCACTTTGTCTTCATCAATGGGAACAGCGGCGAAGAAACAGTTTGCAATCGGCACTACTTCGGCTAATATTCCGGTAGCTGCAAAGGCAACAGATAAACTTGACGCAAGATATGCTGTTAAAGCTACTGAACTTGATGTGTTTGATATTCAGTCAGCTTCGTTTGATTCTGCAACAGGCGCTATTACCTTTACTCTTGATGAGCAGACTGAGGCTAACGGATATAAAGGTCTTTCACATCTGACAAACGACTATGTTACGAATGAGGAATTTGTAAAAGCTCTCAACGTTTCACTCGCAAATAGTGCAAGCGCATTGACAAATGCATTGAAGATAACTCTCCTCAATTCACAGTTGTCATATACTGATGTTACATGTACAGTTAAGTTTGTAGGTGCTTCGGCTGACAATATGTACGGTACAGGTGAAATTGAGAGAATTAACCTTTCATATAATAGCACAGCAATGTCTATCGACAAACAGGGTGAAGACTTCTCAGAGCCTGTAATTACTTATGTTTTCTCTAACCATGTGGACTCAACTGCTAAGAACGTTAAGTACGCTGATTACGAAAAGGGCGACGCTAATATGGATACAAGCGTATCCCTTATGGACGCTAAGCTCGTTCTCAGATATGTTGCTGAGTTGGAGACTCTTAACGATTATCAGATGCTTCTTGCAGATATGAACGAAGATAGTGCGGTTACTATCGTAGACGCAAAGGCTATCCTCGAAAAGATTGCAAGCCAGACGGTTTAATCAGCTTCTTTTATAAGATTTAATAATAAAAGACACCGTTTTCGAACGGTGTCTTTTTTGTTGCATACGGCGGTTATTTATCATCTGCGGAAACAAGCTCGTTATCTCTGAAAAGCAGGGAAATGCACCAAATTGCCGACAGCGCAACAAGCGTGTAGATAATTCTTGCAAGTACTGCGTCTTGACCTCCGCATATCCAGCTTACTATGTCAAACCGGAACAAGCCGATTGAGCCCCAGTTTATACCGCCGATAACAAGAATAATCAAAGCGATTTTATCAAGCATTTTTTTCAACTCCTTATTATTGCTTTGAAATTATTATTCACGGATTTTACCGTAATATTCAAAAAAAGCGAGTGATTTGACTGAATGTTAATATGAACACTCAGCCTTCACTCGCTTTTTTTAGCTTAAATTTTACAAAATTATACAAATTAAGCCGTTACAGCCCTCGTTGATAACCCTTTCAAGAGTTTCCTGCATTTTCATTCTTGCCTCATTTGGCATATGGAAAAGCTTGCTGCGCAGTCCCTCGTTTACAAGGTCGTTAAGCGATTTTCCAAAAATGTTCGACTCCCAAATCTTCGTCGGGTCCTCCTCGAAGCCTGCAAGCAGGTATTTTACAAGCTCCTCCGATTGACTTTCCGTGCCGACGATCGGTGCAACCTCCGTCTGTATGTTCGCCTTTATCATATGAATTGACGGTGCGGATGCCGAGAGCCTTACGCCGTATCTTCCGCCTTGCTTGATTATCTCCGGCTCTTGCAGCTTCAATTCGTCAATGTCGGGCATTATAATTCCGTAGCCCGTGCTTTCAACCTCGTCAAGAGCGTTTTTGATTTTGTCGTATTCCTTTTTCGTGCGACTCAAATCACACATACATTTCATCAACTCATACTCGTCGCTCACTTCAAGACCCGTGTACTCCGCAATGATTTTGTAAAACAGCGAATTATCCATTTTAATATCGACAAATGCGCTGCCCTCTCCGAGATTCATTCGAGTAACCGAAGCGTCCTTGATGTATTCGCTTTGCTTCAAATCATTCGTCAGAAGTCCCACGTCACGCACAAGAGATATATTTTCCGTTGCCTTTGTGACAACTTCTGTAATGCTCTGTCGAAGCCAATGGTCGGAGGGCAGGGAAATGAGCCATGCAGGGAAGTCGATGCTGATTTCCTTAATCGGAAATTCAAAGAGGATTTGCGTTAAAATCTCCTTGATTTCGCCCTCGTCAAGCTCAAGACAATTCACGGGAATAACCGGAACGCTGTACTTTTCCGTAAGCCGTGCGGCGGTTGACAGCGCACTTTCGCTTTTTGGATAAGTGCAGTTCAAAAGGACGATAAACGGCTTGTTGAGTTCACGCAGCTCGTTTACCACTCTTTCCTCCGCCTGCTCGTATTCTTCCCTCGGAATATCGGAAATACTGCCGTCCGTCGTGATTACAAGCCCGATTGTCGAGTGTTCGGTAATAACCTTTTTAGTGCCTATTTCCGCTGCCATATTAAACGGAATTTCGTGGTCAAACCACGGTGTGTTTACCATTCTCGGATTGTCGCCCTCAATATATCCGAGTGAGCTCGGCACGATATAGCCAACGCAGTCAATCATTCTGACCTTTAGCGAGGCGTTGTCGGGCAGAGTGATTTCAACCGCATTTTCGGGTATGAATTTCGGCTCTGTCGTCATAATTGTTCTTCCGGCGGCAGATTGCGGAAGCTCGTCTGTGGCACGGTCGTGGACAGCGGGGTCGTCAATGTTAGGGATAACAAGTGTGTCCATAAATTTCTTGATAAAGGTCGATTTTCCCGTTCTTACGGGGCCGACGACACCGATATAAATATCCCCGTTAGTTCTGTTTGCTATATCGGCATATATACTTCTCTCTGCCATTAACAGTACCTCCTAAAACCCTCTTTTGAGAGGACTTGAATTTGTATTTCGATAAATTTATATTCGGAAGTTGTACGGTTTATGACAAAATAAAGGCACGGTATTCATTGGCTTATGAACACTCAGCCAATGAATACCATGCCATTGAAATTAAATTATACCGATTAGATGTACTTTTTAAGGAAGTTGATAATTGTATTCCAATACAAATCGGGGTGAGCACAAACAGAGCGTGCGTGAGGTGCGTCGGGAACGGAAAGCTTTTCCTTTTCGCACTTGTCGGCAGCGTCGTAAACGATGTCGAGCATTGAATAAGGAACGAAATCGTCAGCCTCGCCGTGAATGAACAGCAACGGAGTGATACATTTCTTGAGCTGCTCTGTGCAAGAAGCATCCTTCAAGCTGAAATTCTCCCTCATTCTGTTTATGCTGTCCGCGCTGTAAAGGAACGGGAAATCCGGAATTTTCATCTTCGACATCTTGTGCTTGATAACGTCCCAAGCGTTTGTGTAACCGCAGTCCTCGATAGCAGCCTTAACGTTTGAGGGAAGCTCCTCGCCGAGAGCCATCATTGTAGTAGCCGCACCCATTGAAACACCGTGAAGAACGATTTCACAGTCGGGATGCTCCTTGACTATGTAGTTAATCCAATCGACAACGTCAAGCCTGTCCTTCCAACCCATTGAAATAAATTCCTCTTCGCTGTCAGCGTGACCTCTAAGGCTCGGAAGAACAACATTGTAGCCGAGCTCACGGAACTTCTTAGCGTAAATTCCCATAAATTTCGGCGCAGAGGTGTAGCCGTGAATACAGAGAACATAAATATTGCTCTCCTTTTCGGGCTTAATTAAATCGGCGTGGAGAATATCTCCGTTTCTGTTTTCGATTTCAAGCTTTTCCTTCGGGAAGGACTCGAACCAATCAGTACCCTCGTGGAGAATTCTCTCAAGGTTTGCTCTGTATTCGTTTTCCTGAATAGACTTTCTTTGCTTGTCCTGTACGGCGGTTCCGATAGGGCCGTTAAGACCTTTTCTTGAAAGCATAAAGTGATATGCTATTTCGCCTGAAATGTAAAATGTTGTTGCAAACGCACCTGCCACGATAGCCATATATTTCAAGACACCGTGATTTTTTTCGTTTGACATAATCCTCACTCCTTTTGTACATATTTTAACATAAAGCAAAAGTAAAATCAATTTATTTGACAATTATCCACATTTAGGTTGTATTTGGTTCAGAAATCTGTTAAAATAAAAAATAATAATGACAATTTATCCGTAGGGGTGTTTATATGGACGCAGAAAAAATTATGAGAACAAGCGTTTTCGGCGGTTTTAAGAAAGAGGATGTTATCTCTTATGTCGAAGAGCTTAAAAAGGAAATCGAGAACTTAAAGGCTGATGTCGAGAAGAAGGACGGCAAAATCGGCGAGCTTAACTCTAAGGTTTTAGAGCTGACTGACGATTGCGCACAGCTTGAGGAGCTTAAAAAGGAAACTGCCGAGAAGTCGGAGAGGATTTCCGCACTTGAAAATCAGAACGGCGAAATCGTCGAGAGGTTGGAAACACTTTCAAAGGTTTCCGAGGAGTATTCAAATGCGAAGTCTGTAATAGAGAGGAATAACAGGGAAATTGAGGCGGCTCAGGCTCGCTTGGGTGCAGCGTTCCTCGATGCGAGAAAGTATTCCGAAAATCTCGTTGCGGCTGCCAATGAAAAGGCTCATGCCGCTTCAAAGACAATTTCTGAGGATATTTCAAAGCAGGCAAGCGAAATCACAAGACTTTCATCGGAGGTCGATAAAATTTCCGCTATTTTCACAAAGTCGGTGGACGAGCTTCAGGCGAATATTTCTATCCTTGCACAGCGTATGGCGGCAACGGCTAAGAATTTGTCTATAAGACAGGACGCAGTATTTGAGCCGGATCTTTCGCTTTCGTTTGATGTCGATGACGACGCTTCGGGAGTGCTTGAAACAAATGACGGCAGCGGCCTTACATATATTCAGTATCCGCCTCACACCGATTTTCATGAGGATTTGAATATCAAGCCCGACAACTTCCCCTTTAACACGAAAGAGGGCTGACCGTGAGCGAATACCGTATTAACACAAGTGAAATCAAAAAGGCGGCGGAGTACCTCAAGGCAGGGGACACCGTGTATTTAAGCGGTACTGTCTACACCTCCCGTGACGCCGCACATAAGCGTATATTTGAGCTTTTGAAAAACGGCGAAAAAACGCCCTATGACATAGACGGCGCAACTGTTTACTATGCAGGTCCCACTCCCACACCGGAAGGGCTTGCAATAGGCTCCTGCGGCCCTACAACCTCGTCGAGAATGGACGTTTACGCACCTCGTATGCTTGATATGGGGCTTTCGGCAATGGTCGGCAAGGGTCCTCGCTCAAAGGACGTCTGTGATGCGATTGTCAGAAACGGCGCAGTGTATTTTTGTGCGATAGGCGGCGCAGGTGCGCTTGCTTCAAAGTGCATTGCTTCGTGCGAGGTTATCGCATTTGAGGATTTGGGCTGCGAGTCGGTCAAAAAATTAGAATTTAATTCATTTCCGCTTACGGTTGCCATTGATGCGCACGGCGGAAATCTTTTCATAAAATAATCGGAGAATTTTAATGGACAAAAGCGAAATTTTAACTTTAAGAAGACAGATAATCGAAAACGAATTTAAGAGAATGAACGATATGCAGAAGAAAGCGGTCTTTAATACGAAAGGGCCGCTTTTAATTCTTGCAGGCGCAGGCTCGGGAAAAACTACGGTTGTTGTAAACAGAATTGCAAACCTTATAAAATACGGCGATGCGTATAATTCCGAGTGGCTTGAAAGAACGCCCGACGATACGGATATTGACAAAATGCGTCGTTATCTTGACGGGGACAAGACCGTTTATGAGGACATAAAAGACCTTTTGAGCGTTAATGCCGTGAAGCCGTGGCAGATACTCGCCATTACCTTTACAAATAAGGCGGCAAATGAGCTTAAAGAGAGGCTTTCGCTTATTTTAGGTGAAGATGCACTTAATATATGGGCAAGCACCTTCCACTCGTCCTGCGTGCGTATTTTGAGGCGTGACGGCGACAAAATCGGCTTTTCAAGTCATTTTACCATTTATGATACAGACGACAGCAAACGCATTGTCAAGGAGTGTCAAAGACTTCTCGATATTGACGATAAATTCCTGCCGCACAAGTCAATTCTCAATGAAATCAGCCGTGCAAAGGATCAACTCATAACACCCGAGCAGTTTATCAATGACAATTCGGGCGATATAAGGCTTGAAAAAATCGGTCAGGTGTATAAAAAGTACGAGCAGATGCTTAAAGAGGCTGATGCTATGGACTTTGACGACATTATCGTAAACACAATCAAGCTCTTTGAGAGCTGTCCCGAGGTGCTCGAATACTATCAAAGAAGATTTCGTCATATTATGGTTGACGAGTATCAGGACACGAACTTTGCACAGTATAAGCTTACCTCAATGCTTGCGGACGGATATAAAAATATTTGTGTTGTCGGTGATGATGACCAGAGTATTTACCGTTTCAGAGGTGCGACGATTGAAAATATCTTGCAGTTTGAGAACAGATACTCGGATGCGGTTGTCATCAGACTTGAACAGAATTACCGTTCAACACAGAATATCCTTGACGCCGCAAATGCCGTAATTTCAAACAACAGCGAGAGAAAGGGTAAAAATCTTTGGACTGCCAACGGTGCAGGCGAAAAGGTTGAGTGCCGTACCGTAAACGATGAAACGGGAGAGGCTAAATACATAGTTAAAAAGATTTCCGAGGAATACGACAGGGGAAGAAAGCGTAAATTAAGCGATTTTGCTATTTTGTACCGAATGAATGCAATGTCGAGCCCCATAGAGCAGGAGCTTATGCGCAACTCAATTCCGTACAGGATAATCGGCGGACACAAGTTCTATGACCGTATGGAAATCAAAGACGCTATGGCATACCTGAGCGTAATCAATAACACTTCGGATAAGGTAAGACTTATGCGAATTATCAATACTCCGAAAAGGGGAATAGGCGACACCACCGTGAACAACGCTTCACAGATTGCCGACACGCTCGGAGTACCGCTTTATGAGGTGCTAAAAACCGCCGATAATTACGAATTATTAAAGCGAAGTGCTGTAAAGCTAAAAGGCTTTACAGATATGATAGATGCTTTCATATCAAGGCTTGAGGAGATTTCTCCGGCTGAACTTTTAGCGGAAGTGCTTGAAACGACAGGCTATGCCCGTTCGCTCAAGGATGACCCCGTAAAGTATGAGGACAGAATGGAAAACCTCAATCAGTTGGGCGCAAATATGACAAGATATTTCGAGGAAGACCCCGAAAAAACGCTCGGCGATTTCCTTGAAGAAGTTGCATTGATGACCGACATTGACAATTACAATCAGGATGCGGATGCGGTTGTGCTTATGACACTTCACTCCGCTAAGGGACTTGAATTTCCTGTTGTGTTTATGCCAGGTATGGAGGAGGGTGTTTTCCCCGGCAGGCAGAGTATGTTCTCCGAAGCCGAAACCGAGGAGGAGCGCCGCCTTTGCTACGTCGGAATTACAAGAGCCAAGCAGAAGCTTTATTTGACCGATGCAAAGCAGAGAATGATGTACGGCTCTACAAACTACAACAGACCGTCAAGATTTTTGGACGAAATTCCGAGCGATTTGCTTGAACGCTCTTCGGACAATCCGTTCTTCGGACATTCCTCGTTCTCAAGCTTCGGCTCGGGCGGTTCGTCAAGAGATAACTCGACTTCCTCTGCCCGTTCCGCACAGCAAGGCTCATATTCAAGCCACAGCAATACTGTAAACAGAGGTTTTTCCGGCGCAGGAAAGAGCAAATCCGCATCGACGGTTAAGCTTGATTTCAAGGCAGGCGACACCGTAAGCCACCGAGTTTTCGGAGACGGCGTTGTGTCGAGAGCAACCCCGATGGGCAACGATATGCTCCTTGAAATCGCCTTCCAAAAGGTCGGAACAAAAAAACTTATGGCAAAAATGGCAAATTTGAAGAAGATATAAAATCAAAACGACCGCAGGGACAATCCTTGCGGTCGTTCGACACAGGCTCCCTTGTAAAGGGAGCTGTCGTTTTTTTGGAACAAAAAATGACTAAGGGATTTTTATAAAATCATATAAAATCAACCTTACAATCCCTCCGCCTCACGTTCGTTCGGCACCT
>OHHT01000548.1_pt1 | contig 13233 bp, 18 predicted proteins | sample 1568061 | NCBI WGS metagenome assembly OHHT01 (sample SAMEA3879550, study PRJEB24766) | human gut metagenome | biome: human-associated habitat; feature: feces | place: USA | collected 1985/1987 | reverse complement strand
TGCAGATAGGCAATCAGGGCGGTGAGCAAAAGACGCTCGCTTTTCTCCCAGAATGGGTCCCCGCCGGACCCTTCGCCCTTGGTGTTGGTCATCAGGGTTGTGACAAGTTTCAGAATGTCCTTTTCGCTGTGGACGTAGGCGAAGGATAGTGATAGGTAACCCTTTGAAATTATCTCCGGGTTTTCCCCCACTTCACACCGGACATGCGACTTTCACCGCATCCGGCGTTCCATCAAGCATAGTTTCAGCAGTGATACACAATCACTCTTTCACATTGGCTAAGTTTGCTACTTTGCCGCCAGTAGCGGCAGTCCTGCGGTAGCACGCAGTTTGTTCACTTTGGTAATAACTTTGGCATTCAGAGAGTATTCCTTCACCAACGCCACTACAGACATCATGTCTTCCGAGCTGACTATTGCCAACCCCTGCAAAGAAAGAAGCAACAGGTTCTGGTAGCTGTCATTGCCCTTCTTACAGTTGTTTGTTTTCCTGTAACAGATACAGGTTTGAACATCCAGTTTCTTCCCGGTGATTGCACATTTACCGTCTTGCCCTGCATAGAGGGAGACCCGGTTGTCGTTGTATCTCACTGATTCGGTCGATATCGGATGCCTCATCAGCCAGAGCATTGAATTTACGTCAACCCTGAGATTGTCGTGTATCTCTGCTCTACCTTCGGACGTATACGGATTGATTTTTCGGCTTTTCCGCATTGGAATCTTGAATTGCACGTAGGCTAATGGAACCAGTGGCGTTTCTCCAATCCATCGCATTTGCTTCGATTTTCCATACCGTTTCCTTAGATATCTGTTTTTGATTTCGCCCTGCTTCTTGATTCCGTCAATACGATGGAGAAGCTGTCCATTGATTGGACGGGCGATATTGCTGAAATTCAAGTTGACCCTTGTCGCAATGCAGTAATAGTCCTGCACTCCGATAACCTTGGCATTATAGTCCCCCACATTCAGGCTTATTTCTTCAGCCGTCTTACTACTTTGTATTGCCTTGACACTGTCAGCCATTTCCTTGCTGATTCTGTGTATGGCTTTATCGCAGACATTTGAAGTTATCACCCACGAGTTACTTTTGCGCCGCAGTTTTATGCGAAAACCCAGAAACTCACTGTCACGTTTCCTGAGATTAGTCACTTTTGACTTTTCATCAGACACTTCCAGTTTTAGCCGTTTCCATAGCCAGTCTTTGACTGCATAATAAGTTTTCTCTGCATCCTCTTTGGTTCTGCAAAATATCTTGAAATCATCCGCATAACGGACAATCCGCATCTCCTTGAGGTTGCTTTTCTTCAAGGCTGTATAGCTGTTGCACTTTTTCTCTGCGCCGTTGGGATAGTAGGTCACTTTACACGGATGTTTCATGTGCCCCACCATTTCATCCCACTGAGAGGCAATCCACCAGTCCAGTTCATTGAGGACAATGTTTGCCAGCAATGGTGAAAGGATACCACCTTGCGGCGTTCCCTTAGATGGGAGGACGGTTTCTCCATCAGGCATTTCGATTGGCGCTTTCAGCATGGCCTTGATAATCTGAATCAACTTTCATCATTTCTTATACGCCTCCTTTTCGTGGTTAGAGATGGTGTTCTCCAACAGCTTGTAGTAGAGATTGTCCGGCTCAGAAATAAGCCGCTTTGGTTCCAGCAGCTCTGAACGAATCCAGGCCCAGGCCAGCTGTTCGGCGGTCATGCCGTGATAGTTAATGAATCCCATAGCCGCAAAGGGTGCGGCTCCCAGAATGCACATCCAGCTGACGGTTTCTGTGCCAACATAGGGCTTCAGCAGAAAGTACAGTCCCACGGCCACCAGAATAGCAGCCAGGGAAAAGCCGCACTGCCGCATAGACAGCCCTAAGAACATGGACTCGCTGTAGGACTGGATTTCTTTGTTGATTTTTACTTCCAATAATTGCCTCCTTGTTTTTTGTAAAAGAATAACGCCTCCCAGTGTGGAAGGCGTTGAATTGCGGCTAGGGAACTTTTTGATAAAATATCGGTTGAAAAATTCCCTAGCTTTTTGGCTTGTTTCTGCGAGATGAACAGCAAAACCGCCCGGAAATGCCGGACGGTAAATGCCTATACAAATTCATCTTCCAGAGCCTTCATAAAATCATCCGGGGTGTATACGGGTACAGGAGATTTCATGTAGTCCTTCGTATTCCGGGTAATGATGCAGTCCACCTTGGAACGGATTGCGGTTTCAATCATCACGGCATCCTCAAAATCGGTGGTTTCCGAGGATAGCGCATGAAAAACATCTACCGCTGTGCTGTCCAGCATACTGACAATACTAAGCAGACTATTCAGAATATTCCGGGCTTTTTCATCGCTGTGTGTGCAGCGGTGGGTCAGGTAGTAAATGTCCGTAGCGGACTTGGCGGTAATACACCCGGTAAACTGCTCTCCGGCAGCAGCCCGAAAAATTTGGAGTGCGGTAGGCGCAAAAGGTTCTCTCTTTTGCAGAAAGTCAATGACGACGCAGGTATCTAAAATAGCCTTCATAGGGAATTCAACCGCTCCTCCCGTGCTTCCTCCAGGGTTATGGTGTCCGGGACGCTGCCAAACAGTGCGTCAACGGTGTCAACACGGTCCTGGTAGGGAGATACCAGCTTGGCAATGGTTTTCCCGTTGCGGGTGATATAGATGTCCTGGGTGGCTGCCAGCAGAAGATATTTCCCGAGGTTCAGTTTTAGTTCTGTTGCGGTAATGGACATAGGTCAAACCCTCCTTTCGGTGTATTCCCATTATACACGAATCGAACGAAATTATCAAGAGAAATCGAACGATTTTTCGTTACAGCCCCATCATCTCCCGCACGACCCGGTCTGCCATCTTCACGGACCCCACGAGGATCAGCATATTGAAAATCAGCTCTCCGATATAGCTCCACACCATGCTGGCCGCTGCCGCTCCCGCATCCACCACAGGGGGCGAGGATGCAAAGGCGGAGAAAATCACGCAGGCCAGTACAATGACCGCTCCTTCCAGGCAGACGGAAGCGTAGCTTTTGAGAAAGCTCTTGCCAATGCTCTGGGTGGGTTCCCCGGCAAAGGTGGACAGCGGAATGGGGGCAATGGCTGTGTACATATACATTTTGAAAAAGCGCCCATAGACGCTGAGGATCATCTGAAAAGACAGCACCCAGATGAACAGGCCGCCGATCAGCGTGACGGCCCACAACGGGATGGATTCAAAGAACCCGCAGTCCTCAATGGCCGAAACAATTTCAGATGGCAGCACAGCGGACTGGGGCTGTCCAAAGCCAGCTGCCTGCATGATGGTGGAAATCACACCCTGCACAATGTCCAGCAGTGCCAGCATTAAATCCATACCGTAGGTAATAACCCCCTTGGCCAGGGCAAACCGCACGAACAGCCGCAGAGCGTGTTCCGGGCGTTTGACTTCCGTCAGGGAGCCACAGGTTTTCATAACACCGATCACAAAGAACAGCACCAGCAGGGCATAACCAATGGCCTGCAAGGCCCCGTGAATGCTGGACACCACATTCCAGAGAGTGCCGCCCTTGAAGCTGGTGGGAGACTGGGTAATGAGCTGCCAGATCTCACTGAGCTTGTCATTCCAGACATTCAGGGCTTTCTCCAGGTTTTGTACGACCCAGTTGTCTGACAATGGTTTTCACCTCCTATTCCTGGGCAGGCCCTGTGGCCTGCCCTTTGTGGTTTCTTACGCAATGATCAGGTCCAGAATCTCCTTGGCGAAGGTGATGACGATACCTCCGGCCAGGGTCAGGAAGCCGTTGCTCCGCTGGGAAGGATCATGGGACTGCAAGGAGAGACCAACCTGGACAATGCCCCAGCCCAGCAGAATGAGGCCCACGGCCCGGATTAGGCCGAAGATAAAGGTACTCAAATTGTTGACCACGGTCAGGGGATCGTTGGCAGCGTAAGCGGGCATGGTCAGACCCAGGATCATGGCACCGGTGAGTACGGCGCAGCTGTAGCGGCGGAAACCCTTGCGGACGGGTTCGGGCATGGGCAAGCGGTTAGAAGTCCGACGGGTGGTGGGATGAATGATGTTGTGGATGATGTTTTTCATAAGTTACCTCCTGATAATTTGAATTTTGATTTTGGTTATTTTTCTGCGCTTTTTTGCGCATGAAGTCGTAGACTTCCTCCTCGGTGAGGACAACGTAATCCCCAGTGTCGGTGTCCTCGGGAATCGCCTGTTTCAGCTTTTCCAGGTTGATGGAAACAGCGGCAACGCTCAACGGGTCTGTGCCGTGCTGGTAGGCCACAGCCTTTCCATCTGTGGTGAGGGCCACATTGGGGTGCTTGAGGATGTTGTATTTCAGATCCTTCACAGGGCGTTCGCCCCGAATAAAAAGAAGCGCGTAGCGGTTGTCCAGCATACGCACTTCATCCGGGGTCATCAGCTCCCGTCCGGCAGTCTGAAAGTTGGTGGTGTAGCTTCCGCTGCGGCCTTTGGACTGGCCGTAGGTGTTCGTGTCAATGGTCTGTTTCCCCAGCAGCTTGGACACATACTCATGGGTGGACTGTTCATTGCCGCCGAGGTACAAAAAAGTGTCACAATTACCTACAATACTTTCCCATTGCTTGTCAAACAGAGCTTTCAGCTGGGCCAGATTCTGGAGGATGATGCTGACGGAAATTTCCCGGCTTCGCATGGTGGCAAGAAGCTTGTCGAAATCATCCGGCAAGGCAACATTCGCAAACTCGTCCATGACAAAGTGGACATGGACCGGCAGCCGTCCGCCATGCTCAAAGTCTGCTTTCCGGTAGAGCTGCTGGAACAGCTGGGTGTAGAGCATTCCGACAATGAAGTTGTAGGAACTGTCACTGTCCGGGATTACCGCAAAGACGGCGGTTTTCCGCTCCCCAATTTCTCCCAGCTCCATTTCATCCGTCTGGGTAATTCCCGCCAGAGAAGTCAGGTTGAACTTTTCCAGATGGGAGATCAGGGTAATCTGAATGGATTTCAGCGTCTTGCCGCTGCCGGAGTGGTAGCCCTTGTAGTACCGCACGGCGATATGTTCAGGATTTCTACGCTCCAACCGCTCGAACAGCTCGTCCAGGGTAGAGACATATTCCTCGTTGTCCTCTTTCACATCTCCGGCCCGGATCATGTCCATGACCATGGGGAAGTTCTGCTCCTCCGGGGGTGCTTCGTAGTGAAGATAGGAGATCAGAGCCTTTAAGAGCATGGCCGCCATATCTTCCCAGAAGTGGTCGGAGGATTTACTGTCCTTGGGGGTGGTGTTCTTCATAATGTTGGTGGCAAGCCGCTGAATGTCATCGTCGTCCCGGAGATACACAAAGGGATTGTAGCAATGGCTCCGTTCCGGGTTTATCAAATCCAGGACCTTGATGACATAGCCTTTTTCCTCCAACAAATGGCCGGTGTCCCGCAAAAGTTCTCCCTTGGGGTCCAGGATCACAAAGGAAGTGTTGGCCTGCATGATATTCGGCTTCGCATAAAAGCGAGTCTTGCCGGCACCGGAACCACCGCAGATCAGGACATTTAAGTTCCTGCGGTGCTTCCTGCCGTCCAGACCCAACGCTACTTGCTGGGTCAGCAGTTTATTTTCATTTCCACCTTGACGGTATTTCTTGCTGACTGCCCCGGGATCGCCCCATCGGGCAGAGCCTTGTTCCTCCCGCCTGCGATAAACACGCTCATTGGAAACATAGATGCCAATTCCCAGACAATAGAGCATGAGGAAGATCAGCAGCGTTTTGAGGCTCTTGTCACACCAGACGATATGAAAGGGATTTTCCAGTGCTGTACCAAAGCCCTTCAACAGCGTACCCAGACCACCTTCCAATAGAGGAGCGGCCAGCAAGGCCAGCCAGACAACGGGGACAATACCGCAGACATAGAGAACGCAATTTTGCCGGGACAGCTTATCGTTCACGGTCAAACTTCCTTTTCGGTTTTTTCTCCGGCGCGTCAATGACCTTGATCAGCAGGGCGTTGATGTCCTCCGTGGGTTTGCCGTCCCGGATCAGGTCATTGCGGAAAGCGTTAAGGCCATTGACCATGAGCCGCTGCTCATAGTCGCTGACCTGGATCAGATGCTGTACTTCTGCCATGCGTACCTCCTTTACCGGGCATCGTCCCGCTGTTTGCTCCCGTGGCTTTTGGCATCCAGGAAGCGGAACATATCGGCGGAGATCTGATTGGCGGCGGTGCGGATGGATTTCAGCTCCTCCCGCAGCTGTTTCGGCTCCATCTCGGCGTACTTTTGGGGCAGCTGGGTCACGGCAAGGCTTTTGCCGTCAATCCCATTGCGCTGGCAGAGAATGTTGCCGACACACTGGGCGATAAAGGTATTGCCGTCCCGGCTGTAGTTCCCGGTATCCAGATAGGCGTGGGCAAGCTCCTGAGCAACACCCCGGAACACATCCTCCATGGCTTGACCCCGCCGAACAAAGACGGTTTTCTCCTGGGGACTGTAAAGAGCGCTTTGCCCATCTGGCAGTTCGTCCCGGAAGTCCACCTTGCAGGGGGCGTAGCGCACCATGGCATTGAGAAGCAGCCGGGTGTCCTGGTTGACAGCAGGCTCCTTTGTGGGGGTCAACGTGATCTGGGAAATATCAAAGACACGCTTGATATTGATGTTGACACCCTTGGAGCCATCCTTTCGAGTGTAGGAATTTCCTGGCTCCATGAGAAGAATGCCGGATTCTCCCTTTCGGATATAGCCGCCCCGGCCACGCCAGAAATTGGCATCTCCCAGATCGGTGGCCTCCGGTTTCTGGGCGGCAACCAACAGGGCGTTGCTGACGGAATACCGCTCAAATTTGGACTGCACATCCAGGTAGGTCTGGAAAGCCTTTCCGTCTGTGCCCATCTTTTTCAGAGTGTCATCTACCATGGCATAGGCAGCCTCTCGGTCCTGTTGCTTATGACTGGCCCACGCCTCCTTGTCATAGAATTCGTTCATTTCATCGTTCCTTTCCTTTTGATATTTTCTCCACTACCTTGTCGGCAATGGTATTCTGGGGCTGACGTGCAGCCCGTTCCTGCCGAATCTGCTTCATCGTCTCACGGACAGAGGGCGGGTTATCCAAAAAGATTTCTTCGCCCCATCTGTTCAGCGATGTACTCTCGGACGGACGTTCGGCCTCGGTCCGTCCGGTCAGAGGGTTTTCCTCCACAATGTGTTTCTCCGGGTCCTCCCCAAACAGCTCCTTGACGAAATCATCGTTATGGGGCTTGTCAGAACCGGAGCGCACATCTGTGTCCTCCTCGGTACGGGCCTTATTCTGCTCCTTGACAAGCTCTGTTTTGAGAGACGCCAAATCCACAGTGGCAAGACCGAACCGGGTAAAAATGCGGTTGACCTTGGCGGCGTCCTCTGCCCGCACCATAATGTCCGTAATGCCATCGGTGGCGTTTTTGTCTTTGAGGACACAATAAAGAACACCGTACTTCTTGGCCTCCTGGCAGAATTTCTGAAGGTCCTCATCTTTGACGGCGAATACCTTCAGCTCCTTGCCGGAGCGGAGCATATTGGTCAGACGGATCTTGCCTTTGGTTTTCTTCTGATCTTTCAGAATGGCGTAAATCATAATGGCCAGCTGCTTGGCAGCGGAGCCGGACAATTTTGCCGCAACCTCAACGCCGTTCAAACTCAGCCGGACGACCTGGTCTGCCGCCTCGCCGGAATAGCTCATGCTGTTCTTCCTCCTTTCTTTCGATTTCCTGTTCCTGCTGTAGTTTCTCCAGATTCCGCTCTATCAGAGCGGAACGGGCTTCAATTCCGTCACATAATTTCACCTCCTGACGCAGTGCTTTTATCTCAGAGGAAACCTCTTTGATACGATTTTTAAGACCATCTATGGCAGAACCGTCCTCCCTGCGGGTGGCCGTCCGAAGCTGGTTTCTAAGGGCGTTTCGCTCCTGTTCCAGTTCGGAGATTCTACCTGTGGATTTTTCTTTGTGAGATTCCAGTTCAGCGGCGGTGCCGTATTCGTGCTTGGCAAGGAAACGGGTTTCCGCATCCAGCTTGTCCAGAAGGATCAGGTCCTGCCGCATAGAATAAGGCACCCGCTTCACGGATGCCGGATGCTTTTGGATGATGCACAGCTCGTAGCAGTAGCGCAGATAGAGAGCATGAATGCCCTTGGCTTTGGGGTAGGGCACAAATGGATGGTGAATTCTTGCCATTCGGTCCTCCTCCGGGAATGGTGTCTGTCTGCGCACATTGTCATAAACCCGGTCCAGAATTTCGGTTAGAGAATACCCAGGCCCCAGCCGGTGGAAGCGGAAGTAACCCTTTGCTCCGGGTGGTTTCAGCGCCGGATATTTGAGGGGCTGCCCATCCGGGGTGCGGGTTTTGATGGTGTAGCCCATGGCCTGCATGGCTTCCTGAAAATTCCGCTGGGTGGTGGAGGCCAGAATGGCACGGTCAATGTCGGAGCGGATAACACCGCGCAGCGTGGGCTTTCCATCTTTTTCGGCTGCCCATTCGCTGTAGGTTTTGCCCCGGCCTTTTGGATTCCGAATCACGGACAGGCCATACTCCTTGCAGAGAGCATCGGACGCTCGCTGCATTTCTTTATAATCCTGCTTGGTGCGGTGGTACTTGATGCCGTCCACAAAGGAGACGGTGTTGATGACAAAGTGGGAATGCAGATGGTTGGCGCGGTCCAGGTGGGTAGCCACAAGTACCTGATAGCGGTCCCCCCACAGCCGTTGCGCCAGCTTGACCCCAATCTCATGGGCAATCTCCGGGGTAGCTTCTCCGGGAGCAAAGGACTGGTAGCCGTGATAGGCAATGACACCATCCTCTTTCCCGTAGAATTTCTTGATTTTCTGCATCTCCATTTTTGCGGTATTGGGATGGCAGTTGATGCCGGACACAAACCGCTGAACGACCTCCTCACCGTCCCGCACCTGGGTTTGGCTGGTCTTATGCTGCTGGATGGCATAGTCAATGACATCGGACAGGTCGCCGTCGCCGGTGGAAACGGCGGTGGTTTTCTCCGCGTTTTCCACATAGTCCAGAACCTTCCCGACGCTGCCATGAACACGCCAGATGGATGTAACGGCCATGGGTCAGTGCTCCATAGGCACGGGATCAAGGACTGCCGACAGAATTTTCTGAACAGCCTCCTCAAACATCCGAAGACCATCGTCATAGTGCTTGGCATCGATGGCATTCAAAGCATGGGCCTTCATGGCGATTTGGTTGAGATTGTTCCCGATGTAATGCAGTTCCCGCATCATTGCGAAGAAGTCCGGTGGGGGGGCTTCTCTTGGAACGACGCCGGAAATGAGCTTGCGCAGATAGGTTTCTCGGGATAGACCGGAAGCGCTGACCAGCCGGGTAAGATGTACCATTTCCGCTTGCGTCAGCCGGACTTTGATTTCATAGTTTCTATTCTTCATTTCACTCCTATAAATATAGAGGGTTTCAGGGATACGCCCTGACAAGCTGCCTTTTGGGGACAAAAGGCGATGCTTGCTCTATAAAAGACAAACCTCCTATCGATAGCTCCTTTTATGACCGGGCCGAAGAAACAGCCATGCCTCCCGGCGGGCCTGCATACATTCATCGTAGCGGGACTGGTACAGTTTTTCCTTCAGCCATCGCTTCTCTTCCGGGGAAATAGGGGTAGTCCTGGGCTTGCCGCAGCCACAGGACGCTGTGGATTTTGTGTTCAAATGGGTATCACCTCCTTCCTGCTATGGGTGTTAGCGTTCTCGGCTTTGGGGCTTATATGGCACGGATTCAATGCCGTCTCTTGTACGGAAGAACCGCTCCGGGAAGCGGTATTTTTCCAGATACCGCTTCTGCTGCTCTTTGGAAAGGCTGTCAAGAGATTTCCCGCTGCAATCGCAGATGAAGAAAGTACCGGCAATAATATCCGCAATATCTCCGGTATCCGCATCCCGGATGGCCCGGTTCAGGGGCAGACCGTTGATCTTTCCCTCGTCGTTGCAGACAATGCAGACCTGCTCCTCGAAGGGGTAATAGGCTTCAATGCTGCCTCCCACAGTCCGCTGCATGGCATCCAAGGTAGTGCCGATTTCCGCAATTCGGGCCAACTTCCCAGGCTCCACCAGGACTACTTGGATAGTGGGGGCCTGGACAATATCGTTGACAAGCTCCGGCTGAAAAGGAATCTCCTTAAAGCCAATGCTGTCACAGAAATAGAAACCCGGTGTCATGCTGGCGGCATCTTCTACCTCTACTACGTCCGAGACAGAAAGGCTGTGCCCTCGGAAGTTATCCGGTCTGTCGGATTGAAAGAGGATAAACACATCCTCCAGATTCCGGCATTTCACATCCCCGGAATAGACCCTATCGTATGTGGCACAGTCCGGCTCCGCAGAACGCAGCACCTTACGGACAGCATCCAGGCTCATGAATTTAAGCTGCTGGGTGTCCCGGTCCCTGTTGATCTGATAGATATTGATTTTCAACGACTGTATTCCTCCTTCTTTTTTAATCCAACTCTGATTTTGAGCTGGTCGTTGACATCCTTGCCGTACCTGGGCGGCTCGTCCCAAATCTCGTACCGGTCCCGTAGACCGCCGACGATTCCGGCCACCGCGCCCCGACCAATGGCATCGTTGTCCAGATGGAGCCGCAGCGTCCGAATCTCCGGGTGGTCTGTCAGATACCGGGACAGGGCCACCGGCACCACATCTTCCCGCTTGGTGACAAACACACCGGCAAGAGAAAGCAGATGATCCTCACGCCAATTCCGGCCCTCGAACAGTTCCAGGGTGGCGTAGCTCAAAGCGTCGATGGCAGACTCAAAGACGTGGACGGTCTGACTGTTTCCGGTTCTGTAACTTCCGTTTCCAATTCCGTGGTCTCCGTTGCCTCTGGCGGTTCAGTAGTTTCTGACGGCGGTTCGGTGGATTCTGCGGGAACTGCCGTTTCCGGTGGAGCCATCGTTTCTTCCGCTGCCTCCGTTGCGGCCTCGGATGCTTCCACTTCCCCGGTGGGCATTGCTTCATCCGCAAAGGCACAGGGCACCAGCCCTGCCAGCAGCACGGCCACCAGAAACAGGCAGAACCCTCGTTTCATAATTTTTCGCATGGCATTTTCCTTTCACAAAAAAATCACCCGCCGATTTTGGCAGGTGTCTACGCTTCTTTTCAGCTGGTACAGCTGGTTATACAATATAAGGGGGAGTGTGAGGGGGAGGAGAACGGCAAGCTGGGCGCATTATCTGTCACGCTCCTTTTGTCGGAGCTGATACCGGTGGTAATACTCCAGGGCTTTGATCACATAGTCCTCCGTCTGCTTGGCGGTGAAGTTTTTTGGAATGAACGGCTTCAGCCGCTCGGACTGGAAGCTGATTTTCTCTTTCTGGTTGGGCTTCTGCTCACACATAATGGAGAGGATCACGTCGGCGTTGAGCCTGCCGTTTTGAGAGAACTCTTTCATCTTCAATGCCTGGGTCAGGGACGGCGTAGACTGCTCGGAACTGATGGAATCCAGCAGACTGTTTTGTTCCTCCTCGGTTAGGTAGGAAAGCTCCACGGCTGGCCGGAAAGCGATTTTCCCAGCGTCCACCAAATCCAGCAGAGGCGGAATAAGGTGGGTAAGACGGATGTAGCGTCGAACCTGTTCACGGCTTTCTCCTCCGACTTCACCCAACATCTCATTGCTCCTGGACTTTGACACCACTGGTGTCGAAGTCAAATCCGTCCGTTGCCCCTGCCTGTTCATGGCTTCCAGCCGCATTTTGTAGGAAAACGCCTTTTCGCTGGGCAGAATGGTGGTGCGCTGCAAATTGCTTTCCACCATAAGAATAATGGCCTCGTCTCTGGAAAGCTCCTTGATTTCCGCTTTCACGGTGGCGAGGCCTGCCAGTTCACAGGCTTTTGTCCTACGGTGGCCGGAGACAATTTCGTACCGTCCGTCCGGTTTCTGCCGCAGCGTGACCGGAGTGATAATGCCTCGCTCCTTGATGCTCTCCACCAGCTGATCCATGTCCTCGTCTAACCGGACATGAAAGGGATGGTTCGGAAATTCGTCAATTTCCGAAAGGGGAATTTCATGGATTTTGGGGAGCTTGGATTCCGCCCGCTCCTGATCATCCATAAACAGCTCATCTAGCCCCGTCAGACCGAGATCGATTTGTTTCTTTGCCAAGTTCGGCTACCTCCTTTGTCAAGTTTGTGTAGGCTTGGGCGACCCGGCTTTTGGGATCAAAGGCGAAAATGCTTTTCCCCTCGCCGGAGGCCTCGGCGGCTCGGACAGAGCGGGGAATTTCCGTGTCAAATACCCGGACGCTGCCGCCCAATGTGGAGCGCAGGGCGGCGATAATGCTTTTTGCGTTGTTGGTGCGGCCATCCACCATAGTCATAAGGATTCCGTCGATTTTCAGTTTCGGATTGATCTGCCGCCGCACTCTGCTGATGGTGCGGATGAGCAGATTCAGACCCTTTGTGGAAAGAAAGTCCGGTGCAGACGGGATGATCACGCTGTCGGCGGCAACCAGAGCATTGACAGACATCAGTCCCAAGGACGGCATACAGTCAATGAGAATGTAGTCATAGTTCTCTTTCACCCGGCTGAGAACGGATTTCAGTACCTGTTCCCGGGACATGGCATTGAACAGGCTCATTTCCACGCCGGACAGTTCAATGTTCGCAGGAAGCAAATCGACCCCCTCGCCGCTGTGGATGATGCCTTCTTCCCAGGGAACGGATTCATCCCGGATTTCGGCCTGCATGGCAGTAGCCAGTGTGGTGTCCAGATCATCATCGGCGTTCCGTATGCCTAAGCTGATGGTCAAACTGTGCTGGGGGTCATCGTCTACCAGCAGCACCCGGTTTCCGGCCCGAGCAAGACCGACACCCAGATTGACGGTGGAAGTGGTTTTTCCAACACCTCCCTTCTGATTGACAATGGCAATGGTTTTGCAGTGATTCATTTTGTACCTCCTAGACTTTATTTTTGCTCCACCAAAACACAGAAAATCTTTCTGCGCTTTGGTCGGTGCGTTTCATTCGGCCTCGCCCCCTAAACACACAAAGGGAAATCATCTGACGCTCGAGAGCGAATCGAGTCCATGGGCCTTCCACCCCTGCCGGGTCCTCCGCCAGCTCCGTAGAGAAGTATCATTATCCTATCTGACCCCTCGTCGCCTTGTTGGTGGCAATCCAACATTGGAGACAGCATTTCTCGCTCAGCACCTTTGCTTCAGCCCTTGCGGGCTTCCTCGCTTTGTACCCCTTATGGGGCAGGTGGTCACGGCGTACTGTCCTCC
>OHHT01000536.1_pt1 | contig 13465 bp, 11 predicted proteins | sample 1568061 | NCBI WGS metagenome assembly OHHT01 (sample SAMEA3879550, study PRJEB24766) | human gut metagenome | biome: human-associated habitat; feature: feces | place: USA | collected 1985/1987 | reverse complement strand
AAATACCGCCCACGCAGCGCAGCGATGATTTTGTCGGGTGAATCGGCGGCAAAATAGATCGGGTGTGTTGCGGGGCGGTAAATTCTTTCGTGGACTTTCCCTCACTGAAGTGGTGGGTCTCACGGTGATAACCAACCACTTTTGCAGAAGATTTGCAATCAATCTACAAGTTCAGTGGGATTTGTGATAGAGAATATCATGGTTCGTAGGGTACGTCAAGATGATTCCGAAGAAATTATTTATGAATGGAGACAATAGTAAGACTTCTATTATGAATATGATACACTTTACATCATGAAAGAATTTAAGCTGCACAAAGATGATTCAAGCGGATGTGCAATATGCACAATAAGTTTTCTACAGCAAAATACAGATGTGGTCATTTAGCTCTTTTACCATACAACTTTTTTTGTAAAATAAAAAAATTTGTTGACTTGAAATTGCTTGAAATGTTATCTTGTTGGTAACAAAAGCACGGTGAAGTGCTTGCTACCACACGAAAAGGCAAAACAAAAAAGGAGAGTAAAATGATGAAAAAGCGTATTGCGGCGTTGGTCACCGCCGGTGTCCTTGCTTTGTCGATGCTTACCGGCTGCGGAAGCAAACAGGAGAGCTGGAAAGTTACCTGCCCGTGGGCACCGTCTGGTGTAGCAGCGATGGTCAGCCAAAAGGCTGCTGCCAAGTCCCCTGATTATTCTGATAATAAAATCACACTGGTTGCTGAAGCCGTCAAGGGCGATGCTGCTACTGTCAACACTTGGGTGTCCAGTACTAAGGCAAATGATAAGGAACTGGTCTTCGCCGGTGAGGGTCTGTTCGCCATTACCGAGACTCTGGATCCGGCCAAGCTGCAGTTCAGCTACGACGATTTCGAGTTCGTGGAGAACTTGTACTCCTCCGTCTTCGTCCTGTCCGCTGATTCTTCACTGAACCTCAAGAATCTGGACGATCTGGAGGCCTATGTCAAGGCAGGCAACCCCGTATCCGTGGCCGTTAACGGCGCTACCGGCTCCGAGGCTTTCCTGGCAGCGGCTCTGTTCGGCTCTATGGGTGCCGGCGACCAGCTGAAACTGACTCCGTACCAGTCCGCTGCGGAGGCTGCACAGGCTGTAGCTAAGGGTGAAACGAACTTCGCGGTCTCTCACCAGTCTCAGATTCTTGAGACCTACCAGCAGGGCGGCGTTGATGTGGTTTGCGCATTCGATGACAAGGCTATCGAAAACGGCCCCTTCGCAGGCGTTGAGGGCGTTGGCTCCAAGGGCTACCCCTACTTCCGCAACCGCTGCTTCGTCATGGCTCGCAAAGGTACTGACGCCGCAAAGGTTGCCGAGCTGAAAGAGCTGTATGATAAGATCCTCGCCGATGATGAGATGGTCGAGTGGCTGAACGACACCATGCTGCTGGAAGTCGATACCATGACCGAGGACGATGTGAAGGCTCACATTGAGAACGTCAAGAGCATCGTCGAGCAGTATAAGGACATCGTGGCAGGCTGATAAAAAGCCCTCATAGCGACAAAAAGCTGAAGCAGGGGGAACGGGGACATCCCCTTCTCCCTGCTTTTATGTTTCCAAAAGGAGTTGAAACAAGTGAAAAATCTGATAGAACGTGCCGAAGCAAAACTGGATGAATGGGGCGCAAAGCTCGAACAGAAGAACATCGAGTACCCGGTAGACCTGATTTGCGGCATTCTGTTTCTGGTCATTGGCATCGTGCTGCTGCTCATCATGCCGCAGCAGGTGCAGATCTCGGAAAAAGACGTTGTGAATGGCCGCGCTTTCCCGACGATGCTGATTTGGCTCATGCTGGCCATGAGCGCCCTTCTGGTGGGCCGCGAGGCATACAACATGGTGATGCACCGCCCGACCAAAACTAAAACGCTGAATCTTTTGGTGGAAACAAAAGCACTCGTCATCGTCCTCATTCTGGTGGTCACTTATCTGCTGGCAGAGGTCACGGATCTGTTTGTTGTGGGCGCTGTATTCTGCGCACTGGCATTTCTGGTCTTTTTCCGCTGCAAGAAACCCCTTTACTATGCCATCACAGTTTCAATGGCTGTGTTGATTTGGGTCGTATTCCACTTTGTGCTGAATGTTAGTTTCTGAGGAGGCAGAATATGGGTTTGTTTGACTTTATCGGCCCGGCCTCCGGGCTGCTTTTCACCCTCGAAAATATCATCTGGATAAACCTCGGCGTCTTTATTGGCTGCGTGTTCGCGGCCATCCCGGGATTAAGTGTTATCCTCTGCATCATCCTATTCCTGCCTGTCACTTATACCATGCGTGCGATTCCCGGCATGATGTTCCTGTTGGGCATTTACTGCGCAGGTGGCTATGGTGGATCGGTATCGGCTATCCTTATCAACACGCCGGGTACGCCCCACGCGGCGGCTACTATGCTGGACGGCTATCCGCTGTCCAAAATGGGGCGCACTAAGGCGGCGTTGAAAATTGCACTTTATGCATCTACCTTTGGCGGTATCTTCTCTGCGCTGGTGCTGCTCTTCCTCGGCCCTCAGGTCGCAAAAATTTCGGCACAGCTCGGCACGGCGGAGTACTTTATGGTCTGCCTGTTCGGCATGACGATTATTGCAGGCGTTTCTGGTAAGAGCCTTGTCAAGGGCATCATCGCCGCCTGCCTTGGTTTGCTTATTTCCTGTGTGGGCGCAGACCCCATGACCAGCTATGACCGCTTTACATTTGGTATTCCCCGTCTGTATCTGGGTCTTGACCTTGCCGTTACCCTCATCGGTTTGTTCGCACTGGTGGAAATCATTGGCAAGGCAGAGCTGAAGCGGAATGAGTTGAACCTTCACGCCGGAAAAATCGGCAATGATGACGGCAAAATCACAAAAGATGAATACAAGCGGATGTTCCGACCAGTGCTGATTGGTTCTATCATCGGTTCCTGTGTTGGTATCGTACCTGGCACGGGTGCGTCGGAGGCCTCGTGGTTTTCCTACAACACTGCGAAGAACCTGTCCAAGCATCCCGAGGAATTCGGCCGCGGTTCTGTGGAGGGCGTTGCGGCTGCTGAATCTGCCAACAATGCCGTCTGTGGCGCGACCCTGATTCCCTTGCTGACGCTGGGCATCCCCGGCGACGGCTGCGTGGCCATCATGTTGTCGGCCCTGATGATAAATGGCCTGAACCCCGGTCTCTCGCTGTTCACCACCGACGGCGCTATCATGTATGCCATCATGCTGGGCCTTATCCTCGTGAACATCTTCATGTTCCTGCAGGGCAAATACCTGACTAGTCTGTTTGCAAAGGTCGTCTCCATCCCTCAGCAGATCTTGACCCCCATCATCGTGATTTTCTGTTTCGCCGGTGCTTACTCGGTGAACAGCAGCTATTTTGATTTGAGCGTTGCGCTGGTGTTCGGCGTGATGGCGTGGTTCATGCGCAAGCTGGAGCTGCCCGCTGTCCCTGTGCTGCTGGGCATGGTGCTGGGCAATATGACCGAGACGAACTTCCGCCGCGCCCTGCTCATCTCGGATGGAAGTCCCAAAATCTTCTTCAGCAGTGTGTATTGCTGGATTTTTATCGCGCTAATCGTGGTGGTTATCATCGGCATCCTGCGCGGCAAGATGAAGGAAACGAAGAACGCGAAAGTGGAACAGTAAAAGGAGGTAAAGACCGTGGCATATAACATTATTTTCTACTTCAGTGACCAGCAGCGCTGGGATACCTGCGGCTGCTTCGGCCAGCCGCTCAACGTCACACCCAATCTGGACAAGCTGGCAGAGGAGGGCGTAAAATTTGACAATGCTTTCTCTCCCCAGCCGGTGTGCGGCCCTTGCCGCGCCCTATTCCAGACCGGAAAATACCCCACTGAGACAGGCTGTTTCCGCAATAACCTGATGCTGCCCTCGAATATCAAGACTCTGGGCGAGTATATGGAAAAAGATGCCGGCTACGAAACTGCCTATGTCGGCAAGTGGCATCTGGCCTCGGATGGCGAGCTGGAAAAGAAGCCGACCATTGACCATACCATTACAGCCGTTCCGTTGGAGTTGCGCGGCGGCTACACCGGCTACTGGCGTGCAGCCGATGTGCTGGAATTTACCTCCCACGGCTACGACGGCTATGTGTTCGACGAGAACAACAACCGCATCGATTTTAAGGGCTACCGTGCTGACTGCATCAACCAGTTCGCGCTGGACTACCTCGACCAGTACACCGGCGAAAAGCCCTTCTTCATGACCGTATCCCAAATTGAGCCGCACCATCAGAATGACCACAACCACTACGAAGGCCCCAACGGCTCGAAGCAGCGATTTGCGGATTTTGTCCTCCCCGAAGACTTGAAGGCTCTGGGCGGCAATGCAGCAGAAGAGTATCCGGATTATCTGGGACAGTGCGCAAGCCTCGACGAGAACCTCGGCAAGCTGGTGGAAAAACTGAAAGAAAAGGGTCTGTATGAGAATACTGTTATCCTTTACGCTTCCGACCATGGCTCTCATTTCAAGACCCGCAACCGCGACGCCCATCTGAACGGATACGATGACTATAAGCGCTCGTGCCACGACGGCTGCCTGCATGTGCCGCTGGTCATCTGCGGCGGCCCGTTCAAGGGCGGCAAGGAAGTCACCGAGCTGGTCAGCACCGAGAGCATCCCCAAGACTCTGTTGGCTTTGGCAGGCGTGGATGTCGGCGACAAGATGATCGGCGAAAATCTGCTTGACGTTGTGGAAAAGAAAAATCATAATAGAGCTAATGAGGTCTACGCCCAAATCTCGGAGAGCCGCTGCGGCCGCTGCATCCGCACGGCAGATTATATGTACTCTGTCTATGCCCCCGGTGTCAATGGCGGCGAGGCTGCGGCATCTGATGTGTATGCGGACGACTTCCTCTATGATATGCAGAAAGACCCGTGGCAGCTGAACAATGTTGTCGCAGATCCTGCATACGCCGACGTCAAAGCGGAGCTTCGTGAGCGCTTGCTGAACTGGATACAGCACGCAGAAGGCACCCGCCCCACCATCACCGACTGAAAAGGAGCGTTTGCCCATGCTCTCGGCTGCTGAGAAAAAATCTGCTCAGGTATATCGTTGGCTTCTGGCTTATATCGACGAAAACAAGTTTTCTGGAAATCAACGACTGCCCTCGGAAAATGCACTCTGCCGAAAGCTGGGCGTCAGCCGGGAAACGATTCGAGTTGCCATTGACCGATTGGTGAATGAAGGAATCGTGTACAAAGTCAAAGGGAGCGGCACCTATTTCCACCGGGAAAAGGTGATGACGCGCGATTTGAACACCGAGGATGCACTTTATAAGATCGGCCTTGTTTTGCAAGGTCAGGATACGAGTGCAAATTCGGGATTAATCGAAGGGGTTCGCAGTGTCCTGACGCAGGAGCAGGTTGACCTCCATGTATTTCTGACCGATAACAAATTCTGCAACGAACGCCGCTGTCTGGAGACTGTGGTACATCAGAATTTTCACGGTTTCATCGTGGATGGTGTCAAATCGAGCATCCTCAGCCCAAATCTTGACTGCTACAAGGAGCTTTACCGACGTAAGATCCCGGTGATATTCTACAACAACTTCTATCGGAACTTGCGCTGCCCCCGCGTAACGATCAATGATATCGAATGTGCCCATCAGCTGATAGAACGCCTGATGGATGCCGGACACAGCCACATTGCAGGCATCTTCGTGTACGACAACTACCAGAGCGTAGAAAAGTTTCAAGGCATGGCGGAAGCGATGCGAAATCGTGGTTTGGAACTGAACGATGATTACATCAAGTGGTGTATTTCGGACGAAGCCCACAACGAAAGCTATGTCCGTTCCATTGAAAGATTTCTGAAGAGCATCCCTAAATGCACCGCTATCGTCTGCTGCAACTACATCATCTATCGGCTGGTCATGAAAACCCTGCAGAAAATGGGGAAGACTGTACCCGAAGATTATTCGCTGGTCTGTTTTGATTATTCCGAAGAAACTTATCGGCAGGAGGATGTTACCTGCTCCGTGGAGCAAGGCTTCGAGATGGGACGTCAGCTTGCGCTGCGGCTTATGGAGATGATTTCCACCGGCGAATGCGATGACCGGAACTACACTTATGTCATGAAGCCCATCCTCTACGATGGCCATTCCATCCGGAAGATCAAAAAGGTAAAATAAAGATTCTCCCGGAGGCAGTACTGCTCTCCGGGAGAATCTCTTTATCGGTTTTGTTGTGCCAGAAAATGTGCAGCAGTATGCAGGCGCGGAAGCACATAGGCAAAGAACTGCTTATACGCTGCGCAAAAGCGGTTGCTTCCAGAGGCATCCCAATCTCGCTTGCATCCGCCCCGGCAGAGCAGCTGATAAGCACATGCTGCGCATTCCGCCGGGCGTTTGCGGCCCTGTGCCAGAAATGTCTGGCTTGTGGGAGAATCAAGCGCATCTTCAACGGTACAGTGGCTCAGATTTCCCAGCTTCCACTCATCCAGAACATAAAAGTCACAGGGATAAAGGCTTCCGTCACCTTCTACGGTAAGATAATGTCCACAGGAACCGGAGGAAGCGCAGGAGGTAGGCGGCATTCCCAGCAGGATACGCAGATAGTCCTCAAAATTGCGAACGCTGATATAATTGCCTCGTTGCAGCTGCTGATACCAAGTATCAAAGACGCCGCACAGAAAACGACCATAAAGTTCCGGCGTTAGAGAATATGCCTGCCCTCCAATCGTATCAAGTGGGTCAAGACATGGGATGAATTGCAGATTGTGCTGTCCCAACTCGCAGAGGCTTTTGAAGGCTCGCTGCGGCTTTCTGGCCAGCTGTCCGGTCACAACACAGAGCAGATTCGTTTCGACCCTGTAGGCATCCAGCAGCGCAAGCGCATGAGTTACTTTATCCCATGTGCCCTGCCCAGCTGCGTCCAGCCGATAGAGATCATGGTTCTCCTGTGTGCCGTCCAGAGAGAGGCCTACGAGGAAAGAGTTGGCTTTGAAAAAGGAAGCCCACTCTTCATCCAGACAAATGCCATTGGTCTGGATGCTGTGGAACACAGAGATATTGCGCTGCATGGAACGCTCCGTTTCCAGAAAGAACCGGAAGAAATCCAACCCGGCAAGAGTCGGTTCGCCGCCCTGAAACAGAAAATGGACGCTGCCGCCTTCCTCTGTGGCTGCAAAAGCCTTTTCAACCAGTTCTCCTGCCATTTCATGGGAAAGCAGTCCCATATTTTTGCAGGCTCGGCTGTTGGAAACATCGTCATAAAAGCAGTACCGGCAACGCAGATTGCACAGGCTGGACGCTGGCTTGACGAGAAATGTATTATGTTTCATAGAGATTCCCTCCGTGCTTCGCAGTTCTTAAAACAAGGATACCGGAAAATACGGGCTTTCGCAAGCAGTAACAGTTAAAAGCTGTTTGAAATAGTAAGAAAACGAATATAGTTGTCCGAAAATCAAAAAAAGGAGAAGAAAACTTGTATGGATGAAAATAAAACATACGGTACACGGTTAGCACGGCTTTGGAAGCTGTTTTTGAGTACGCTGTACATTAGCAGCTTTACCTTCGGCGGCGGCTTTGTCATCGTGACCTTTATGAAGAAAAAATTTGTAGATGAGCTGCACTGGATCGATGAACAGGAAATGCTGGATATGACAGCGTTGGCGCAGTCCTCTCCGGGCGCAATCGCGGTCAATGCTGCAATTCTGGTAGGCTGGCAGGTAGAAGGCTTGATTGGAATGATCGTGGCAGTGTTGGGCACCATCATCCCACCTATGGTCATTCTTTCAGTCATTTCTGTGTTCTACAATGCTTTTGCCACCAATCGCTATATCGCGTTGTTACTCAAGGGAATGCAGGCTGGTGTGGCGGCGGTCATTCTGGATGTGGTATTCGACCTCGGCGGCAAGGTGCTGAAGACCCGCTCGTGGGTGTATATTGCCCTGATGGTCGCAGCGTTTGTCGCCAATACAGTGTTTGATGTCAATGTGGTTGTTGTCATCCTCGCTGCAGCAGCCTTCGGTGTAGTACGGACATTGAACCAGTGGAAAAAAAGAGGTGCAAAATGATCTACTTACAGCTTTTTCTCAGCTTTTTGCAGGTAGGAATGTTCAGTGTAGGCGGCGGTTATGCTGCCATGCCCCTAATACAAAGTCAGGTGGTGGAACAGCACGGCTGGCTGACCATGCAGGAATTCACCGATCTCATTACGATAGCAGAAATGACCCCCGGTCCCATTGCGGTCAACTCGGCAACTTTTGTTGGTTTGCGTATCGCGCAGGTACCCGGAGCCATCATTGCAACACTAGGTTGCATTACACCGGCGCTGTTCTTTGTTTCACTGCTGTCATACATCTACCGCAAATACAAGGATATTTCTCTGCTGCAAAGTGTTCTGGCCTGCCTGCGTCCGGTCATTGTAGCGCTTATCTTTGGTGCAGGTCTTTCTATACTGTCTATGGTGGTGTTCGGAGAGAGTGCAAAGACGCTCGCCAACGTAGACTGGATCGGCATCGGCAGTTTTGCATCGGCATTTTTTGTCCTACGGAAGCTCAAGTGGAATCCCATCCTGACCATGTGCCTGTGCGGCGTGGCCGGGCTTGGACTTCACATTTTGCTCGGAATATAATCTTAAGACAATTTGTCTGTTGGAATCATGAAAATAAATCATTGGGCTTGCAATCAGGGCAGAACTGTGGTATATACATTATACGAAACAGTGCTTTGAAAGAACGCTCCACCGTTCAATGACGTGTAAAGAGAGGTGCTTGCCATGACCGCTGTGATCTACGCCCGCTATTCCAGTGATAACCAGCGCGAAGAATCCATCGAAGGCCAGATTCGTGAATGCACGGCCTATGCCGAAAAGAATGACATCACTATCGTCAAGCACTACATTGACCGCGCCATCTCTGCCAAGACGGATAATCGCCCTCAATTCCAACAGATGATAAAGGACAGCGACAAGAAGCTGTTTGATATTGTTCTGGTCTGGAAACTTGACCGCTTTGCCCGGAATCGCTACGACAGTGCCCGGTATAAGACCCAGCTGAAGAAGAACGGTGTCAAGCTCATGTCGGCTACGGAGATCATCTCCGAGGGGCCAGAGGGTATCATTCTGGAATCGGTTCTGGAGGGCTATGCAGAATACTACTCTGCCGACCTTGCCGAAAAGGTTGTCCGTGGACAGACAGAGAACATCCTGAAAGGCCGCTGCAACGGTGGTCGTGGAACGTTTGGATATACGCTGGATTCCGAGCGGAAATTTCACATCGACCCGCTTGCCTCCCCTTTCGTGCTGGAATCGTTCACGAAGTATCGGGATGGCCTCACGATGAAAGAGATTCGGGACTGGCTGAATGAAAACGGCATCAAGAACCCGGTCGGAGGCGAATTTACTTACAACAGCGTGGAGCACATGCTCAAAAACCGGCGTTATATCGGAGAACTGAAATTCCGGGATGTGGTCGTGCCGGATGCGATTCCGCCCATCGTGCCGCTGGAACTGTTCGATGATGTGCAGGAAAAGATTGCCAAAAACAAGAAAGCCCCTGCCCGAAGAAAGGCAGAGGACGATTACCTGCTGACAACCAAGCTGCACTGTGGTTGCTGCGGTGCGCTGATGTTTGGCGAAAGCGGCACAAGCCGGACGGGAGAAGTCCACCGCTACTATAAATGTGCCACGGCCAAAAAGAAGAAGGGCTGCAAGAAGAAAACTGTCCGCAAACAGTGGCTGGAAGATCTGGTGGTGAACCAGACCATGCAGCTTGTCCGGGACGATGCCGCCATGGAATCCATTATCGCCAAGGTCATGGAGCTGCAAGACCGAGAGAACACCAACCTTCCTCTCTATGAGAAACAGCTCCGGGATGCAGAATCGGGTATCCAGAATATGCTCAACGCAATTCAAGCCGGAATCCTCACCAGTTCCACCAAGGAACGGTTGGAACAGCTCGAAGAAACCAAGCGAGAGCTTGAAGCCCGCATTGCGGAAGAAAAGCTGGCAAAGCCCAAGATCAAAGAGGAATTTATCCGTTTCTGGCTGATGAGGTTCCGTAAATTGGACATGAGCCTGAAAGACCAGCGGCAGGCGTTGGTGGATACGTTCATCAATTCGATTTATCTGTACGATGATAAGGTTTTAATTGCCTTCAACTATAAAGAAGGGACACAGACCATCACGTTTGAGGAAGCGGCCCAAGCCGCATCAAAGGAAAATGGTTCGGATTTGGATTGCTTTACTGCACCAAGAAAAACCAGAACACGTTTGTGTTCTGGTTTTTCTTTTTGTCAGCACGATGGAAGGGGCTCGAACAGGGCGGCGGCGCGCAGCGCCGCAAGCAATCAGCCCAGTGGGCTGTTGCTTAGCCCGCGGGTTCCAACGTGTAGGAATGTCTACCGTGGAAGCTGTAAATCGAAAGATTTCATGGCTTTTTTGTTTTGTGAGCCATGGGTGCACGGTTTTTGCACGGTCGGTGTTATCCATGTCCGATGATGTAGGGCGCTGTATTGCATTGCAATCAGTGCCCTTTTTTGCATCAGGTGAGCAGGGCTAAGCGGAGCTTTGCCTTCATTTCCGGGTCGGCATCCTTGAGCAATTCCAAAAGAGCCGTCATGGAGATGGTGGGTTCGCCTGCGGCGGGTACAGCCTGCGGGCTGGGGGTGTCGGGCTTGGCATAGAAGCCGCTTTCAAACTTCTTGCCCAGCTCCACACGGGAGGACTGCTGGATATGGGCGTAGGTGTTCACCAGCATATCCGCACTGGCGTGACCAGTGGTCCCCTGCACCGCCTTGATGTCGCCACTGGCGACCCGCACCCCTTTGGAAACCCAAGAGAAACGCCCATCAACTGCGCTGCTCGTCCTCGGCCAGTGCGCTGATCCGCTTGCCCATGGCCTTGACCAGCGGAACGACAAGCGCATTCCCCATAGTGAAATAGCGCAGTCGTTCCAGCGTTTGAGATGCGGTTGGCATACTTGAGGAACGGATGGCGAGAAACGGGATAGAATCAATCAATCAGCCAAGTTTCTTGCAAAATCAAAAAGACTACTACAAAGGGGTTATGTTCTGTGTTATAATTGCTTTACAGCGTTGAAAAGGAGGAATCTGTAAAATGGAAATTCTAGGAGTGCTTCTTGCGTTTGTCGGTTTTGCGCTTGGAATATATGAAATAATCAATACGCTTAGAGGAAAAGAAAACAAAAGAGTATTGTGTGGCGTAGCGATAGCATATCTTGGCTACGGTGTGTGCTATTCAGTGTCTCAAAAAGATTTGAGGCATCTTGGTGTTGCATTTTTATTTGGGTTGATTTTTTATGCAATAAGAGTTATGTGCGTTCTCTTGAGGATGGCTGCTAAGCGTGAAAAACGCAGTCTTAAGAATGATTTGATAGTGCTGGCTGTTCTGTTGGTAGGCTTTATTGCCGGAATGATGCTTCCATATGATAAGGAAGAAGCTAAAAGAACTGCAGAATCAGTCGCTAGGGTGATGGAAAAAGCGGCAGTATCAGAACAAGTGGCAAATAGCAGAGTTGAAAGTGAAGCAACGACAAGCAGAGAAGCAGAATCGCAGCAGACTGCGGAAGAAACAATCGCAGAATCTGATGCAATTGAAAAATCCTCTTCGCTCATTGTTTCTTCAACGGATGAAAGTAAAGAAATTAAGTCTTTTTTGAAACGGAACAAAGAAGCGACCGAAACATTTGCTAAAAACTTAAAAGCGGCACTTCCGCTTGCAGGCCTTGATTATACACTGGATGATGTAAATTGGCTAGAACAGACCGATGATTGGGCTGCTGGTAGCCGATACAATGCACAGATTAACGGAAAGATATATATTCAGATAGCCACGATTAATGATGAAATCTATTCAATTAAGAATACCAAAAATGGAGCAACAGATGATTTTCTTTACAAGAACGAAGATTTGAAGCCTGATGCTGGAAATGTACCCGATGGCTCTATTCTGTTGACTGATGGTGAACTGGGCGATTACGGAAAAGAAGCGACTACTAAGAGCGGCTATAAATATATTCGGTACACAGTTCCCACTGGAAATTATACAGTCGAAAACAAAGCAAAGCAGTCCTCCATTTTTGTTGTGTCCGATTCCAACTCTGACGATGTAAGTGCATCCCTTCAATTATCAAGCAATGGTGAAAAGGCAAGACTAACGATCAAGGACGGTTACCACATTGAATTGTCCATGTATGCACAGATTCTTTTGATGCCTGAACAATAAGGAAGAAACGAGTGCATTAGAGTGATGGAGTAAAGCATTGCGGAGGATGGTATATGGAATTCATAAAGCAGTGTAGTACCTGTGACTTCAATTTTTCAGGAAAATGTGGCATCAGCGGGAATATGATTTCTGATATTACTCAATCATGTAGTGATTGGGAAGAAAGTCAGGACTACTATGCGGTAATGTATCAAAATGCGCCTTGGTATATCCGAAATCCATATGACGAAAACCCATCTGTAAATTTGGGAGAGCTTTTGGAAATGGATTCCAAGGGCGAAGCAATTACCGTTAATATTTTTGATGCTATAAAGGAATTCTACGGCTTGACACTTGTTGATCTTGCAGTTCTTTTTAGGGAAAACTTTGGCGTGATGTATTATGCGCGTAATGTGCGTATTACGGACAGGCGTGCATATCAGTTTGCAAGTACACTTCGTCTTCCAGTGGAATTGTTCAAAAATACAACTACAGATGATTTTGATCAAATTGAATTTGGCAAGAAACTCTTTCTTAAAAATAATGACATAGAAGAAATCCGTAATGCAATGCCGGATTGGAAAGCACGATTGGCAAAAATGTTGGCACGGCTCTATTTGAGATGCCCGATGGACACGGCAAAAGAACTATCCAGAATGGATCGCTTTTATTGGAGCAGGGGCGATAATATGGATCGGCTGAATGCAACCGAACGGCTGTTTGTTTCTACAGCGGAAAAACGGATTAGAAATGAGTCGCATCCAATTCTATTGGGAGTAAGTTATTCTTTGGATAACAAAACGGCATCACATTTTAATCTACGGCAAAGTCGTAGTGGAAGATATGATTGAGGAGGCGATATTCTCATCATGGACACATTAAACACGATTGTGACAATCGCTATTTCTTTGGCATCACTAATTGTAGCGATTGCGGCTTTACGTGTTGCTAAACAAAGTATTGAAGTGGGATTATACCCAATGCGAAAAGAAGTAATGAAAAAGTTCCGTGAAGAAAAATATGATGATATATTTTTTGATGTGGCGGCTTTGTTTGGCTCAAAAATTTCAGATGATTTTATGGTAATGGGAATGTATTATGACCGTTATCAAGAGTATGTGAAAATTTGTAAAGAATATATAGGGTATATAAAAAGAGATAAGCCGGAAGTTTATAATGAGTGTGTGGAACAATTTCAGAATATTCCATTAAAAGACGATGATAAAGAAGGACAACTAGAAATATTCAGATTATGTGCGGATTATAGACCTAAAATAAAAAATAAGCTCGACAATAA
>OHHT01000533.1_pt1 | contig 13496 bp, 6 predicted proteins | sample 1568061 | NCBI WGS metagenome assembly OHHT01 (sample SAMEA3879550, study PRJEB24766) | human gut metagenome | biome: human-associated habitat; feature: feces | place: USA | collected 1985/1987 | reverse complement strand
TTAACATCGATGCCGTCCCGGTCAATGGGCGCCCAGGTAAGTGTCTTGAAATGCATGAACTGACCGTATTCGTTCTTCACATCGTTTTCCGCTACCATGACGTTTTCGATACGGATGCCGTGGCTTCCCGCAATGTATACGCCGGGTTCGTTGGTGATGTCCATGCCCGCTTCAAACACGGCCTCTTCCATACCGTTCGTGAAACGCCAGCGCATGCCCTGGGGACCTTCGTGTACATTTAAGATATAGCCTACGCCGTGACCGGTGCCGCACTGGTAGTCAATGCCTAAATCCCACAGCGGCTGACGTGCCAGGATGTCTAAGTTCCTGCCGGTGCAGCCGTAAATCCAGTGTGCATGGGTAAGCTGCATGACCGCAGCCGCCACCTTGGTATAATGCATTTTGATTTCATCGGAAATGGGGCCTAATACAATGGTTCTTGTCACATCCGTGGTGCCGCCTAAATACTGTCCGCCGGAATCCACTAAAAGCATGCCTTCCGGTGCAAGTGTCGCTGCCGTTTCCGGAGTCGCTTCGTAATGCATCATGGCAGCATTTGCCTTGTAGCCCGCAATGGTCGGGAAGGATAAATCAAAGAAGCCCGGAATCTGTCTGCGCAGTCCCTCCAGATAATCGGCTGCCGTCACCTCCGTAATTTCTTCCCTGCCCACATGGGTCTTCAGCCAGTAGATGAATTTCGTCACTGCCACACTGTCCTGCAGGTATACTTTTTCCATATTGGCAAGCTCGGTGGCGTTCTTTACGGCTTTCAGGAGTTCGGTGGGATTTTTCCCCTCCGTAACCGCCTGTTTTTCCTGTAATATTTTATAGAAGTTATAACCCACATAACGCTCATCCAGAAGGTTTTTGCCGTTCCCCGGAAGCGCCCTTACAAAGTCCGTGATTTCTCCGTATTCCTTTACTTCCGTACCGGTTTTACCGAGGTAAGAAAGCACTTCACCGGAAAGGGCTTCCTTCCGGATAAACAGCACGGCTCCGTCCTGTGTGATATAGGCATAGGACATGGCCACGGGATTGCATTCCACATCGCAGCCGCGGATGTTAAACAGCCACATGATGTCGTCCAGCTTCGTAAGCAGCAGACTCTCCGCTCCTTTTTTTGTCAGCTCCTGCCGCACCTCGGTAAGCTTCTCTCCCGCGGTCTTTCCTACGATATCACCGGGAAGCACACTGACCTGTCCTGCCGGGAATGCCGGTCTGTCCGTCCAGATGCTCTCCGCAAGGTCTTTATCATAGGAAAAGACAATATTTTTGCCGGCAAGCGCCTTTTCGTAACGCTTGCCCTCCGCTGCGGAAATGACTCTGCCGTCAAAGCCCAGCGTTTCGCCGTCCTTCATTTCCTTCTGTAAAAATTCCTCTATGGTGGGAACGCCCTCCTGCAGCATGCGGAACAGGGTCACACCCGTGCCCGTAAGCTCGTTTTCCGCCTGAATAAAATATCTGCCGTCCGTCCAGAGACCGGCTCCTTCCTTCCATACCACAAGAGTGCCGTTGGAACCGGTAAATCCGCAGAAAAATTCCCTTACCTTGAAATAATCGTTTACATATTCCGAATTGTGGAAATCCGCCGTGGGAATCATGTAAAAATCTATCTTTTCCCGCGCCATGGCCTGCCGCAGGGCACTAAGTCTATCCATTATTGTTCTGTTTTCCATACTGCTATCCTTTCTTTGCCAAACTGACCGTCTGATACGGTACGCATCCTTTATTGTAATCTTTTCCGCTCAAAAAATCCACCCGGAAATTTCCGTATATTTATGAACTTTTTGTAAATAATCCTAAATTTTCTTGCTAAACACGATTTTTTTATGTTAAAATACAGAAAGTTATTTTTAAATTCCAGCCAGAAAGGAGCAGACCCATGGAACATAATACATTTTCCGACATTACCCCAGAGATTCTCAGACTTGCCAAAAAGTCAGAGGAAGCAGGAATCATAGATTCCGAACTGTATACCCGTTATGACGTAAAGAGGGGACTTCGTGACATAAACGGAAAGGGCGTTCTGGCAGGACTTACCCATATTTCCGATGTACGTGCTACCGAGATAAAGGACGGTGTTTCCGTTCCGGCTCACGGTAAGCTTTTTTACCGCGGCTACAATGTACAGGACCTGATCAACGGTTTTACAAAGGATGACCGTTTCGGTTTTGAAGAAACCGCTTATCTTTTATTGTTCGGAGAGCTTCCCAACAGCACAGAGCTTGCGGAATTCCGGAAGCTTCTCGGCAGCTACCGTTCCCTGCCCACCAGCTTTGTAAGAGATATTATTATGAAGGCACCCAGTAAGGATATGATGAATACCCTTGCCCGCAGTGTGCTTACCCTTTATTCTTATGATGACCGTGCGGACGATACCTCCCTGCCCAATGTATTACGGCAGTGTATGCAGCTGATCAGTCTGTTTCCCATGCTGTCCATTTACGGCTATCAGGCTTACAGCCACTATCATGACGGCAACAGCCTGTTTATCCACCAGCCCATACCGGAGCTTTCCACAGCCGAAAATATCCTGCACATTCTTCGTCCCGACAGCTCCTACACCCCTTTGGAAGCCAAGATACTGGATATTGCCCTGGTGCTTCATATGGAGCACGGCGGCGGCAACAACTCCTCCTTCACTACCCATGTGGTAACCTCTTCCCTGACGGATACCTATTCTACCATTGCGGCAGCCATCGGTTCCCTGAAGGGACCAAGGCACGGCGGCGCCAATATCAAGGTAGTTAAAATGTTTGAAGAAATGAAGCGGGAAATCCACGACTGGGAGGATGAAGAAGAAGTATCCTGTTATTTAAAGAAACTGTTACATAAAGAAGCTTTCGACCACGCCGGTCTTATTTACGGAGTCGGTCATGCCATCTATTCCAAATCCGACCCCCGTGCCGTTGCCTTCAAGTCTTTCGTGCAGAAATTGTCCGAAGAAAAGGGGCTGCAAAAGGAATTTGCCCTCTACTCCCTGGTGGAAAAACTGGCTCCCGAGGTTATTTCTGCGGAAAGGCAGATGTACAAGGGTGTCAGCATCAACGTGGACTTCTACTCCGGCTTTGTATACCATATGCTGGGACTGCCCATGGAGCTGTATACACCGATTTTTGCCATAGCGCGAATCGTCGGCTGGAGCGCCCACAGACTCGAGGAGCTTGCCAACAACGGTAAAATCATCCGTCCCGCCTATAAACCGGTCGGTGAAGACCGCGAATATGTGGACTTATCCAACCGCAATTAAAAGAAGCAAAGCTTCCGACCATAGGAGCATCGAAAAATCCGGCAGATTTCTCTGCCGGATTTTTACGTCCTTTTTTCAATCGAAATGACTTATTCGGTTATGCGGAAGGTTTTCTTTCTGCTTCCCGTGTAGTTGCCGCAGCCCGTTACCACCGCTGTTGCCGTTCCCACTTCCCGGTTTCCCGTATAACTTACGGTATAATCCCTTCCTTCCTGCAGGATTTTATCCCTGTCCGTCAGGGTCAGCGCCGGAGCAGCTCCCTCCGGGGTATAATTCACATCCGGGATTGCCACTATCTTTGCCGTCAGCTTCTTCGGGGTGATCCGGAAGTTCGTATACACGGAGCCTTCATAATTCCCCTTGCCGCGGATTGTCACGGATGCCGTTCCCGCGTCCACGTTCCGGTACCAGGAAACCGTATAGTCCACATCCTTCTTTAACACCGTCTTTCCGTACTTTACGGTAAAGGACGGCTCCTGGCTTTTTCCGTTGTATACCACATCCCGGATCCTGCTTACCGTGACGGAACCGGAATTCAGGGACAGCGGTCGGATGGTAAAGCTTATCGACAGACTTCCCGCATACTCTCCCTTTCCGCTTGCAATCACCTGTGCCGATTCGGACACGCTCGCATTTTTGCAGTTTACATAGCTTAAGGTATAGTCCTTTCCTACCTTTAAGGGCACCCCGTCCAGGGTCACCGAAATCTTCGGTCTCTTTTCTTTTCCGTTGTAATAATCATCCGGCAGATCCCATGCCAGCTTTGCCGCGGTAAAGTCCTTCTTTACCTGGTAGGTCTTTACGGTTTCCCCGCCGTAGCTGCCGCAGCCTGTAATTATCGCCGTTGCCTTTCCGAGGGAATGGTTATCCTGATAGGAAACCGTATAATCCCTTCCCTGTAAAAGAACTGTTCCGCCATCCTTTACGGTTATTACGGGAATTCCTCCCGTTGCGGTCAGAAGCGGTGCATCCGATACACGTATGCTGCACTTCCGGATTTCCTTTGCGGCAATGGTAAATTCCCCGGCAAGGGTTCCCGTATAGTTGCCGGTTCCGGTTACCGTCACCCTGGCTGTGCCTGCCTCCGTATTCCTGGTATAGTATACCCGGTAATCCTTTGCGGTAAGCCTTGTCTTTCCATAGGTAACCGTTACGGAAGGACAGATGGCCTTTCCCGTATAGGTAAACGTCTTTATGTCCCCGATGGCTCCGCCGGCACCAAGCTCCGCCTTCTTTATGGTGAAGTTCTTCACGATTTCCCCGGTATAGCTGCCTTTTCCGGTAATCACCAGAGAGGCTTCTCCCGCATCCTTGTTCTTCTTATAGGTGATGCTGTAATCCTTTCCGGCTTTCAGTACCGTACCACCTCTGGTAACGGTAACCGGGAAGGTAACTGCTTTTCCCTTATAGGTAACGGCTGTTTCCACGCCGCTTATCTCCGCCGTCAGAATGCTGTCCCGGATAAGGAAGGTTTTCTCTATGCTTCCTTCATAGTTGCCGGTTCCGGTTACCACAACCTTTCCCTTGCCTGTTGCGGTATTGTTTTCATATGCCACCGTATAGTCCGTATACTGCTTAAGAACCTTCTTTCCGCAGGTAACCCTGACAGCGGGGCGCACCGGCGTCCCGTCAAAGGGACAGGTACCCGGGTTGTCAAGACGGCAGCTCTTCAGGGACTGGGGCTTCACGGTAAAGTTTACGCGTACCTCTCCCTTATAGTTGCCGGTACCCGTGATTACGCATACGGCAGTTCCCGCATCCACTGCGTCCTCCACGGAAACCGTATAATCCTTCCCTGCCTTCAGTGTGGTTTTTCCAAGCTTTACCACCGGCTTTACCACCGCGGGTTTTCCGGTATAAACCGTATCCTTACAGCCGCTTACAAGCGCTGTGTCCAGTGAAACCGGCTCTATCCGGAAGGTCAGCAGGAGGCTTCCCGTATAAACGCCCTTTCCCCGCACAAGGATTTCCGCCTCTCCGGCATCCCTGTTGTTCCGGTAGCTGACCGTATAGTCTTTGTTTTTCTGCAGTACATATCCGCTGGCATCCGTAAGCACCACCTCCGGTGTCACCGCCTTACCCGTATAAACCGTACCTGCCGGCACTCCGGTTACACTGATACGGGACAGGCTGTAACGGATGTCAAAGGAAATATTTTTAACACCTGTATAATCCCCGCATGCCGTCACCGTCAGGCCGGCCTTTCCGGGCTGCGTGTTATTATATCCCGTTACCACATAGTCCACGCCTTCCGTAAGCAGCCTTTCCCCGTCCGTCACCGTCAGGGCAGGCTTTATGGGGCTTCCGGTATAGGTCTGTGTTCCCAGCGCCGCAATCTTTACCCCTGCAAAGCTTTTTCTCGTAATGGTAAAGGTCTTTTTCACACTTCCTTCGTAAATGCCTCTGCCGTTGATGATTACTCCGGCTTCACCGGCATGCAGGTTGTCAACGAAGACCGCCTCAAAGTCGGTTCCCTCCTTCAGTACCTTACCCGAAAGCTTTACGGTAAACCGCGGTGTGATTTCCTTTCCGGTAAAGACTGCGTTTTTCAGTCCCGTTACCACGGCGCCTTCTATGGGTAAGCCCTTTATTCTTATGCTTTCCGTAAAGGTATGGCTTCCACGGTATTTTCCGTTGCTGCCTCCCGTTACCGTTATCTTCATATAGCCGGGCATCAGGTTATCCGTGATGCTTTCCACCAGGTAATCCTCTCCCGCCGTAAGCAGGATGCCCCTGTCCCTGATTTCCGTCTCGGGCAGGATTTCCTTTCCCGTATAGGTATACGCCGCCTCGCACAATGTAAGGTCGGAAACCTGCCGGTAAATAAGAAAGCGCGCTTCCACGGTTCCTTTGTAGATTCCCTTTCCGCGGATGATTACCTTTGCGTAACCGGGCTGTGTATTTTCCTCATAGGAAACCGTATAATGTTTATCCCGGACAAGCGCCCTCTGTTCCGTTCCGCTGACATAGGAAACAAGGAATTCGGGGGTCAGGCCTTCTCCCGTATATTCATAGCCCTCTGCCAGTCCGCTGATGCTTACCGTTTCTTCCGTAAGCTCCACTGCCTCTCCCGCACGCAGGAAGGTGACCGTCAGGCGGTAGCCCGTCGCTGCATCGCCGCTAAGCTTTTTATCCGTCACGGCTCCCGCATCCACGTCCTGAAGCTCCGTTGCCACACCGGCTATGTCCGCCGGCAGGTGGTAGCTTCCCTTCATGGTAAAGTCCACTGTAAGGCAGTATTCCTTTTCCTTTTCAAAGACCGCACCGCTCACCATGGGATTTCCGTCAGAAAGCCATGCCACCTTTGTAATCTCCACGCAGGCCTCGCCGGCTTCTCCTACCGAGTAGTCCGGTTCCGCTCCCTCCGTAGGCGCCGTAATGCCTGTAAAGACAAGGCTCTCCCTCAGATAGCGGGGAATGCTTACCCCGGTTTCTTCCTCATAATCGCAGACTGTACAGTACCGGTGCTTTTCCCCGTCACTGCTGTCCGTAGGCTCCGTGTCCACCTTCCATGCATAAGTATGGGGCGCCTGCTCCGTCTTTTCCCCGCAGACACACTCCTTCCAGTGGTTTTTATCATCCGCGGAATAGGTATCCGCAAACGCATGGGCAATAACAAGCTCCATGGCGTCGGAATCCCCGCCGTCCGCTCCTTTTTCCTTTATGCACACCGTTTTTCCGAACCATGCCGCCGGCACTTCCACCAGGGTCCTGCCGCGGAATGACGGCTGCAGCACCTCTCCGCTGTCCTTGTCCGTGATCTCATAGGTTTTCTCTGCCACAAAGCCGGTAATCCGGTTTTTCTCCACATCAAAGCTGACTGCCGGTACGGCTGCCTTTACCGTCACATCGCAGTAAGCCGTCAATCCGCCCTGTTTTGTGGTTACCGTAATCCTTGCGGTACCGGGTTTTCCCGCTGTCACCACCGCGGTATTTCCCGTTGCGCTGATACTTACGATACTGCTGTCGGAGCTTTTAAAGCTTACCTCGCTGATGCTTGCCTCCGCCGGCTCCACCGTGGCGGTAAGTCCGGCGCTTTCCCCTTCCGCAAGCAGCAGGGAAGCCGTATTAAGGCTCACTCCCGTGACGGGGGTTGCCACCGTTACCGCACCGTAGGCGATTTCCACCTCCGCCGTTTCCCCGGTGCTTTTCTTGGTTGCCACCACAACCACCTTGCCCGCGGGACATTCCGCAGTGGGGGTGCCGTTAATATATCCATTATCTCTCGACAGCTTCAGTCCCTTCGGCAGGCTGCTTCCTTCCTTCAGTTCAAAAGCAACCGTTGGTGTAACCTTTGAAGCTGTACCCTCAAAGCCGTGCAGGCAGTCATAGACGCTTACATCATATTGATAATTCGTTCCCACCTTCATAGCTGGCAGATCCAGGAGAGGCGTATCCGTTATTGCAAAAGGAGTTTCCTTTGCTTCTATGGTAAGCTCCGTCAGGATATTTCCATCCGGGTCACAAATCCATCTACTATATGCTGTTTCAAACATGCCCCTGCGGACAATATAACGGTTGTCTGTAAGGGAGGTTACGCACATATCCTCCCTGGTTGTTGCACGATTGTATACGGTTTCCAGTCCTACCGGTCCCCCCTTCACCGTCAGTCTGGAGGTGCCTGTATATTCCTTCAGAAATCCTATGGCTGCCCTTTTTTTCTTGGTATTTACCGTCTCTATGCTGACCGGTCCGCTTCCTCTGACCGCCAGCATGTCCACAGCCATATTATATTGACTATCCCCCTCCGCTGCCAGGATATCGGTCGTTCCGCTGCTTTCCAGGTACAGCACATCGCTATTATTAAAATCCCCGGTCAGTTCCGACTTCAGGTTAGCCGCCCCTCGCAGGGTAAAGTCACCGATTACGGCGACATACAACATATCTGCCCCCAGTGTGCTGAGATTCAGGGTTCCTCCCTCCATGACCGTGTCGTCAGCGCTAATTAGATACCCGCCATATCTTGTAATATCTGCCCTCGTGGATATGGTCAGGGTATCCCCGGTATCGGAATCCGTCTTGTTGATTCGAAGTCTTCCTTTTACATTTATACCGTAGGCGTATGCTCCCTCCACCGTAATCCGGTTGTGCTGGGACAACAGCAATGTAAGATTGCCCTCCGATACGATACTGCCGCCATTATAGCCCTCCAAAGTCAGCGTACCGGCAGCCGCTTCGTAACGCCAGCCATTGCCCTCTGCATCCTTTGTTACATCCACGGCTATTGCGCCGCTTTCTGCATTCTCCGTAATGTAAAGCGCTGTCAGGTTATTCGTCGCTCTTACCGGCGTTATCTCCTTTGCCGGCTCCTCAACGATATCCCCCTCGGAAACAGTTTCCGCTGCGGGTGCGGATTCCGTTGCAGGCGGTGTTGCCGCTTCGGTTTCCGGTGTTGCTGCTTCGGTTTCCGGTGTTGCCGCTTCGGTTTCCGGTGTTGTTGCTTCGGTTTCCGTTAAATACTCCGGGGAAACCGCCCACGCAGTCACCGGTATATCCGACAGAAGAAGTCCGATTGCCAGAAGCATGGCTGCCATCCGTTTTCCTTTTCTTTTCATACAATTCTCCCTTCCTTCCCTTTTTTTGCTGGGTATCCACCCATTTTTTTACTTTAAGCATAACGTATTTTCTTCTTTTGCACATCACCCAAAAGTATGATTTTGTTTCAAAAAAGCCAGCAAAAGGAAAGGAGTAGTCCATTGCGGACCACTCCCTATTTGTTTTCTTCTTTATGAACGGCTATATTTATTCTTCGTCCCAGCCTGCGTCGCTGATTTCGATTTTCTTGTCGCGGAGCATCAGATCCCTCACCGCATCCGCAGCCGGTTTTCCATCAAACAGAATCTTGTTGACCTGTTCGATAATGGGAAGCTGTACGTTATATTTTTCCGCCAGTCCCATGGCAGCTTTGGCGGAATACACACCTTCCACTACCATTTTCACTTCTGCCATGGCTTCCTCCATGCTCTTGCCCTGACCGATTAGAATACCGGCTCTCCGGTTGCGGGAATGCATGGACGCACAGGTAACAATCAGATCTCCGATACCGGTAAGTCCGCAGAAGGTTTCAAATTTGGCTCCCATGGCGGTACCCAGTCTTGCAATCTCTGCAATGCCTCTCGTGATAAGCGCTGCCTTGGTGTTGTCCCCGTAGCCCAGGCCGTCCGCCATACCGGCTGCCAGCGCCACTACATTTTTCAAGGCTCCGCCGAGCTCCATGCCCAGCACGTCGGGGCTGGTATATACACGGAACACATCACTGATGAAGATATTCTGTAAATATTCCGCCGTTTTCCGCTTCTTTGCTCCCACTACGATGGTGGTCGGAATGCCGCGGCTTACCTCCTCCGCATGGGAAGGTCCGGAAAGAACCGCTACCTCTGCCTGCGGGATTTCCTGTTCGATAATTTCCGACAGTGTCATATAGGTGTGATCCTCCACGCCCTTTGCCACATTGACGATAATCTGTCCCGGCGCAATCAGAGGAGATAACTCCTTTGCCGTTGCCCTGGTGTAGGCGCTTGCCACCGCCATAACCAGCACGTCCTTGCCCGTCACGGCTTCCTTATCGTCCGTTGTAAAAATCATGTCCTCCGGCAGCCTGATGCCCGGCAGCATTTTATGCTCATGATTCTGTTTTAACATTTCGATTTCCGCCGGCACCTTGGACCAGACGGTAATTTCATGTCCTAATTTATGCAGATGTACGGAAAGGGCAATGCCCCAGCTTCCGCCGCCCAAAATACTGATTTTTGCCATAACAGCCTCCGTTTCTTCCCTTACGGGAAAATTACAACCTTATTCGTCCTTGTTTTTCTTGAACAGATAGGTCTTTCTCTCCGTTCCCTTTGCCAGTCTTACGATATTCTGTCTGTGCTTCCAGTATGCCATTGCCGTTAAAAAGGCGGTAATGATATACATTTCAATGAGAGTTGCCCGGCTGACGCCTGCACCGAACACACCGAGTTGTCCGGAAACCACCATCTGGATCATAAAGCCCGCATACACAAGCAGGGAGCCTAACGAAACATAATGGGTGGTAAGAAAGGTGCCGAAAAACAGGATAATGCCGGTGGGTATGAAATACGGATGGAAGGAAAGCACCAGCCCTGCCGTTGCCGCAATGCCCTTTCCTCCCTTAAAATGCATATAAAAGGGATAATTATGTCCTAAAATCACTCCGGCTCCGGTATACAGGGCAAACAGGTATACAAAGTCGGGATGGCTCTTTCCGAATAATAATTTGGTCAGGAAAATAGCCGCCATACATTTTAAGCAGTCGCCGGCAAATACAATCAGCCCCGCTTTGGTGCCCAGCACCCGTAAGGCATTGGTGGTACCGGAGTTGCCGCTGCCGTGCTCCCTGATGTCGATACCGTGCGCTTTTCCATAAAAAAACGCCGTCTGGAATAATCCGAATACATAACCGATGACAAGACAAATAATTCTTTCTGCTATCATTGTTCCTTAGCCTTTCTCTCACGTATAATAAAACGAAGCGGTGTTCCCTTAAATCCGAAGGTCTGTCTGATCTGATTTTCAATGTAACGGGTATAAGAGAAATGCATCAGCTCCTTGTCGTTTACGAAAATGACAAAAGTGGGCGGCTTTACCGATGCCTGGGTGATGTAGTAAAGCTTTAGGCGCTTTCCCTTGTCCGTAGGCGGCTGCTGCATGGCAACGGCCTGCGTCATGATTTCGTTTAACACACCGGTCTGCACTCTCATGGCGTGGTTTTCGCTTACCATATCTATGGTTTCAAACAGCTTGGGAAGTCTCTGCCCGGTCTTTGCGGAAATGAACACGATTTCCGCATACTGCATAAAGGAAAGGGTATTTCTGACCTTTTCCGTAAAACGGTAAATGGTCTTGTCGTCCTTTTCCACGGCATCCCACTTGTTGACGGCAATGATGATCGCTTTGCCTCTTTCATGGGCAATGCCGGCAATCTTGGCATCCTGTTCGGTCACGCCTTCCACCGCATCAATGACCAGGATAACTACATCCGCACGCTCTACGGCGCCCACCGTACGCACAATCATGTAATGCTCCAGGTCCTCTTTGATTTTATTCTTGCGGCGCAGACCCGCCGTATCGATAAACACATATTCCCTGCCGTTAAAGGTCACATCCGTATCCACGGCATCACGGGTGGTGCCGGCAATATCGGAAACAATCAGGCGGTTTTCGCCGAGCATCCGGTTGATAATGGAGGATTTACCCACATTGGGCTTTCCGACAATCGCCACACGGATACGGTCGTCTTCTTCCGTGCCGTCCGCTTCATCCGGGAAATGGGAAATTACCTTGTCCAGCATTTCGCCCAGTCCTAACTTGTTGACGGAGGAAATGGGGTAAGGCTCTCCGATGCCTAAATTATAGAATTCATAGACATCATTGCCGTACTTGGCAAAGCTGTCCACCTTGTTTACCACCAGAACCACCGGCTTATGGGAACGTCTCAGCATATCTGCCACCTTGGCGTCCGCATCCACAAGTCCCTGCTTCACATCCACCATAAAAATAATGACATCCGCCGTGTCAATCGCCATCTGTGCCTGCTCCCTCATCTGGGACAGGATGATGTCCTTGCTGTCCGGCTCGATACCGCCGGTATCAACCATGGTGAACACATGATCCAGCCATGTGATATCTGTATAAATACGGTCCCTTGTAATACCCGGGGTATCTTTTACGATGGAGATTTTTTCGCCTGCCAGCGCATTAAAAAGTGTGGACTTTCCTACGTTGGGGCGTCCTACCACGGCTACAATGGGTTTTCTTTTTCTATCACTCATCTGTCTTCCTCCTTGCTCCGGAAAGAATGCTTTTTACAAACTCACAACCACTTGATTTTACAATATCTACCGGCACTTGTAAAGCATTTGTCAGCTCGGAAAGCTTCATATCGTCTAAGAATAACTCCTCCTCCAGACGCATGACGTTTTCCGGCAGAAGCACCAGATCGCCCAAATCCTTTCCTTTTAACTGGTTTAAGATATCCTGTCCCGTGAGAAGTCCCGTCACGGTAATGTTTTCCCCGAAGAAATCGTTGCGGATGCAGAATACCTGAATGGTAAGTCCCGGGAATGCCTCTTCCACTTCCTTTGCCATTTTCACGATGTAGGAATACATCAGTCTGGCGGTAACAAGGGATATCTTTCCGGTAAAGCTGTCGTCCGGCAGCTTCCTTTCTTTTTTTAATTCTTCCATATAATCATGGAACTCATTCAGGAAAAGCCGCACCATGCCCACGCCGTTTTCGAGCTGCAGATACCCGTCGTACCGCTCCTCCTCCGGCATGGGGCGTTCCGCTAAAATGTACCATTCGTCACTGGCATGGATAAAATGCACGCCAAACTTCGGATACAGCTTTTTCTGCCAGCTTTCTATCAGGTCTATGACTTTGCCGGCGTCCTCTTTACCAAATGGCTGCAGCGGATAAAGACCGTCACGGTATTTGGAAAGTCCCACAGGCACCACGGAAACACTCTCTAAATAAGGAAGATATTTTGCCATTTCCCTTATGCTGAAATCCAGCTCGTCCCCGTCGTTTACTCCCTTGCAGAGTACAATCTGTCCGTTCATTTCAATGCCCGCTTCGTAAAGCCTGTCTAATTTTTTTAAGGCTTCTCCCGCAAAGCGGTTGTGCAGCATCATGCAGCGCAGCTCCGGATTTGTGGTCTGAAAGGAAATATTGATCGGAGACATATGATATTTGATCACACGTTCCACATCCTTGTCAGACATGTTTGTCAGCGTCACATAGTTGCCCTGCAAAAAGGAAAGACGCGAATCGTCGTCTTTAAAATACAGTGTTTCCCGCATTCCCTTCGGCATCTGGTCGATGAAACAGAAAATACATTTGTTGCTGCAGGAACGGTAATCGTCCATCAGTCCGTTTTCAAACTCGACCCCCAGATCCTCCGCGTAATCCTTATCGATCTCCAACAGCCATTCTTCCCCGGACGGCTTGGCGATCAGCACCTCCACATACTCTTCCTCGATCATATATTGATAATCAAAAATATCTTCTACCGTTTCACCGTTGATCTCCAGCAGGCGATCTCCGGGTTCTATCCCCATCTCCTCTGCGATGCTGTCCGGTTTTACAGTTTTAATCAAATGCCCTTTTTGCTTCTTCATGAACTATCCTACTCCTGCATGCTTTCTGATCGGAAATTCTTCTTTTTTTGAATCCAATTCCTGTACCTTCCTATTTTACTAGAAAAATCCCGCTCTGTCACGA
>OHHT01000532.1_pt1 | contig 13524 bp, 9 predicted proteins | sample 1568061 | NCBI WGS metagenome assembly OHHT01 (sample SAMEA3879550, study PRJEB24766) | human gut metagenome | biome: human-associated habitat; feature: feces | place: USA | collected 1985/1987 | reverse complement strand
ATATCCTGTTCCCGAAGATGATTTTCACGGCCTATCAGATCATGTATCAGATGCCGGATATCGAGCTGCATGCCTGCAATGCCGGCCGTCCAGACAACCATTCCGCTGTAAAACGACGTGCCGTCGCTCAGCGTCACGATGTTGTCCTTATAATCCCTGACGAGAAGATTGAAACGCACATCCACCATCAGTTCCTGAAGATACTTCAGCGCATCGGACTGACATTTTTCGCTCATTGTGCCGAGCAGCGAGCCGGTGCCTTCAATCAGAGAGATCGTCACATCTTCGGGAGGAATGGACGGATAGTTGCGGTGGAGAATGTAGCGCTTCATCTCGCCGATAGCACCGGCAATCTCCACACCGGCCGGACCGCCACCAACCACGGTGAAACTCAGAAGCTTGCACCGCTCCTCCCTGTCGCGGCAAATGCTCGCACGCTCCAGACGGTCGAGAATCTCATCACGGCAGCGCATGGCCTGAGCAGTGCTTTTCAGAGTGAATACGGTCTTTATCAGCTCGTCGTTGCCGAAAAAATTGTTGGTCGTGCCGGCGGCTATCACGAGGATGTCGTAGCCGATCGTTTCAAACTGAGTCTTCACCTTGCGTGCGGCAACATCGATCCATTCCACCCGGCCGAGATGAAACTCCGCACCGTGAGCCTTGCCACGGTGAAGCTCACGGCGAAACGGGAAACAGATGCTGTCGGGCTCGAGGCCGCTCGAGGCTATCTGATAGAAAAGCGGGGGAAAGCTGTGATAGTTGTTGCTGTCGACAAGAGTGACAGCATATTTTTTCTTATCGATGCGTTTCAAAAAATTCAGTCCGGCAAAGCCACCGCCGATCACGACTATTCGTCTGCGCTTATCCATATCATAAAGAATTCTAATCCGTTTTATTCAAAACATATTCAGCGACATGATAGTTTAATGATTTTTCACCAACGCGGTCAATGGGATATTGATGACAAACGACTACCTTTGCAACAACAATCATGTCGACTGAAAGATGCGTAAACTTACACTCACAATCATATCACTCCTCACACTCCTCACACCGCTGTGCGGCAAAGCACAGATCAACACCGATCAGGTGATCCAGATAGGTCGCAACGCGCTGTACTTTGAGGATTACGTGCTCTCCATACAATATTTCAACCAGGTGATCGACGCCAAGCCGTATCTCGCCCAGCCTTATTTTTACCGAGCTCTCGCCAAATTCAATCTCGACGATCTGCAGGGGGCGGAGCAGGATGCGACCACAGCCATCGAGCACAACCCCTTCATTGTCGACGCCTATGAAATACGCGGCGTGGCCCGCCAGAATTTAGGCAAAGCCAAAGAGGCTATCGCCGACTATGACCATGCGCTCACCATGCTGCCCGAGAACCGCGGGCTGCTCTATAACAAGGCACTCGCGCAGGAATCGATTAAAGACTACGACGGCGCCGCCGCCAGCTATGCAACGCTCATAGAGGCCTATCCGTCGTGGGACGCCGCATATATCGGGCGCGCCAAGCTGAGCCTTGCGAAGGCCGACACCACGGCTGCCGTCACTGACATCGACAAGGCTCTCGAGATGAATCCGAATGCCATCAACGCATTGATCATGAGAGCCGACATAGCCATCAACCGCAACCAGGACTACAAGCAGGCCCTCAGCGACATGGACCGCGCCATCAAACTTCAGCCGCGGCAGAGCGGACTGTTTGTCAACCGCGCCTTTCTCCGCTACAAACTCGACGACTACTTCGGAGCCATGAGCGACTACGACTATGCCCTGCAGCTCGACCCGCTGAACAATGCGGCGCTGTTCAACCGCTCGCTCCTGCGCATGGAAGTGCGTGATTTCAATAATGCGCTCACCGATCTCAATCAGGTGCTGGCGCTCAACCCCAACGATTACCGCGCGCTCTACAACCGCACCATCGTTAACCGTGAACTTCACGACTACCGCAATGCGCTGAAAGATATAAACCAGCTGATCAGCGTGTTCCCCGATCTTGCCGCAGCCTATTTCCTGCGGTTTGACATCAAACAGCGACTCAACGACCGCTCGGCCCAACGCGACTACGACAAATCGCTGGCACTGGCCAAGCAACGCATCAAACGCGACGGAGCAAACCCGACCGCATCGGAATTTTTCGGGCAGGCCGATAAAGACGGCGACGGAACGGAGCCTCAGGAAGTCGTGGCCGCACGGTTCTCACAGCTTATCACCATCTCCGACAACACCGAGATGGAGCAGGAATACAACAACAAAGGGATACGCGGCCGCGTACAGGACCGCAACATAAGCATCGAGCCCGAACCGATATTCGTAGCCACCTACTACACATCGCCCACAGAGCTGAAGCCAAGTGGCGAATATCTCAAAGAGATCGACGAAGTCAACAACACCCACGCGCTCAACTATGTGCTTCAGATCACCAACCACGAGGCCACGCTCAACGACACGGAAGAGATAGCCAAACATTTCCAGTCGATAGAATATTACAACTCCTATCTTGCAACCCACACCCCGCGTGCCATCGACTATTTCGGACGCGGGATGAACCAGATGACCCTTCACAACTACGGTGCCGCTGTAACCGACTTCCAGAAAGCGCTAAGCATAGCACCCGATTTCACGCTGGCCCAGTTCATGACAGCCGTGGGCAAATACCGCCAGCTCGTCACCGAAAATGCCGTTGCCGATGCCGGTACAGAAACGGGAACAAACGACGCTACGTTGCGTAAAGCCCGTTTTCAGGACGTGATCTCCGAATTTGAGGCCACGCTGAAACTGTCGCCGGGAATGTCGGTTGCCTACTACAACATGGGCGTGGTGTTCATAGCCATGCAGGACTACACATCGGCGCTCAGCGCCTTAAACAAAGCGATCGAAAACAACAACGATTTCGGGGAAGCCTACTACAACCGCGGGTATGTCTACTTCACACTCGGCAACCGCGCGGCGGGCAGTGCCGATCTCAGCCGTGCCGGACAACTCGGTGTCGCCCCCAGCTACAATCTGCTGAAGCGCATGGCCAACTGATGCGGCCGATGATTCAACAGTTTTTGTCGTGCGGCGACTTGCACTTCCGTGCAAGCGGACAATCGGAGCAGCCTCCGGTATCTTTCGTGCCTGGAGAGCAGCAGTCGCCCGATTTACGCGACCGGATCCGTTTCACGATCCAGATAACGCAGATAATCAGGGCTATGCCGACAGCCGTGTATTGCAAAATGTCATTCATTGGCTGAGAGACAAGGGTAAACGACCGATTGGAATTCCCGTTCGAAATTAGGCGTCAGTGAGCCATTGCCCAGATTATTAAGAATGTCATCGATAGGCCTGAACTGAAGGATATCGATATCGTCAGGCTCACTGATCGTAGGTTTGAATCCGCGGGGTGCCCTGATGATGTGACAGTAAACGAGTTCGCGCTCCACCTCCGACTCAAAGAGGTAGTTTTTCAGTAGCTTTGCTTCCGAGATGTCAGTCAAGCCAATCTCTTCACAAGCCTCACGCCGCAAAGCATCCGCGATCGCTTCGCCGTAATCGACATGGCCGCCGACGGCCGTGTCCCAGCGGCCGGGCTGAATGCGCTTTTTAGCTGAGCGCTTCTGCATCAGCAACCGTCCGCTTTCGTCAATGACGTGGAGGTGGACAACAGGGTGGAGCAACCGTGAAGCGCCATCGTGACATACCGCGCGGGGCGCAGAGCCTACAACAGTGCCGTGCTCGTCAACGACAGGCAGTATCTCGCCGGATTCATTCATGGGATTCATTCCGAAATTTCTTTTTTATTAATGCATTGAGCTTGCCGGGAGTCAGATCGGAAGTATACTGCGTGAACGGCAGAAGCATCTTGCAGCCCTCCCTGAACCGGCTGCAGCCGAAGGCAGTGCGGCCTTTAATTATATGCCCCTGCCCGCACGCCGGACAAACGATCTGCTCATATTTTCTCACCGCCGGAGCTTTCGGTTTTTTCTGAGAAGCGTCGGCCGCCGCTTTGCGCCGAGCCGGCTTATCGGGATGCTTGTCCTGCTCGATAGTGATGCGATGCGAAGTATTGTCGTTAAGCACATTAAGCACTATTTCATTGATCAGTTGTTTAAGCTCGTCTATGAATTCGTGTGCCGAATATTCGCCCCGCTCGATGCGGCGGAGCTTATTTTCCCACAAGCCCGTGAGCTTGGCGCTTTTCAGCAATTCCTCGCTAATGGTGGCGATGAGCGCAATGCCCGCGTCGGTTGCGCGTATGCTCTTGCCGTTGCGCCGCATGTAGCCGCGTTTGAACAGCGTCTCGATGATAGCGGCGCGCGTCGACGGTCGGCCGATGCCGTTTTCTTTCATAGCCTCGCGTAAAGCCTCATCGTCGACAGTCTTGCCGGCGCTTTCCATGGCACGCAGCAACGTACCTTCGGTATAGAACTTCGGCGGCTGCGTCTGCTTCTTGACCAGCGAAGGCGTGTGCGGACCGCTCTCGCCAACAGTAAACGGCGGCAGAATGCCTTCCTGATCGGCGCTGTCAACAGCATCCTTATCCTTCTGATAGATGATGCGCCAGCCCGGCTCGATGATCACCTTGCCGGAAGCCTTGAAGCCATAGCCTTCGACATCGGCGGTGACGGAGGTGGTGGAAAAGATGCAATCGCTGTAGAACACAGCGATGAAACGCCTGGCTATCAGATGATACATCTTCTTTTCATCGCCGTCGAGCATCGTGGGCAGCTGGCCCGTCGGGATGATGGCATGGTGGTCGGTGACCTTTGAGTTATCGAACACCTTCTTGTTCTTGGGTATTTTGGCAGCGAGAATCGGTGCCGTGATCGGAGCGTAAGGCGTCATTTGTCGGAGGATGTCGGGGATTTTAGGATAGATGTCCTCCGAAAGATAGGTCGTGTCGACGCGCGGATAGGTAGTCACTTTTTTCTCATAAAGCGACTGGATCATCTTCAGCGATTCGTCGGCCGTCCAGCCCCATCGCTTGTTGCACTCCACCTGAAGCGATGTGAGGTCGAACAGCCTCGGCGCCGACTCACGCCCCTTCTTTTCCTGAACGTCGGTGATGGTGAGATTGCGTCCTTCGATGGCCTCTATAGCCTTTATAGCCTCTTGCTCAGACTTATACCGGCCGGCAGAGGAGTTGAACTTCACGTCGCGGTATTCAGTGCATATTTCCCAGAAATCTTCCGGCTTAAAATTGTCAATTTCGAGCTGGCGCTGCACGACGAGAGCCAGCGTAGGCGTCTGCACACGGCCGATTGAAAGCACGTGGCCCGGCTCGGAATACTTCAGAGAATAGAGCCGTGTGGCGTTCATACCGAGAATCCAGTCGCCTACGGCGCGCGAAAGGCCGGCATAATAGAGATTCTCGAAATCGGCTTGCGGCCTCAGATTGGAGAAGCCCTCCCGGATGGATTCATCGGTAAGCGAGGAGATCCACAAACGCTTGACCGGACAGGCTATCTTGGCCTTCTGCATCACCCAGCGCTGGATCAGTTCGCCTTCCTGGCCGGCATCACCGCAGTTGATCACCTCTTCGGCTTGACCGATCAACGACCGGATAACTTCGAACTGACGTTTGATGCTCTCCTGATCGATGAGCTTAATGCCAAAGCGCGGCGGTATCATCGGCAGAGAAGAGAGCGACCAGCGGCGCCACATGTCGGTGTAATCGGCCGGCTCCTTAAGAGTGCAAAGATGGCCATAAGTCCATGTGACATTATAGCCGTTGCCTTCGAAATAGCCGTCGCGGCGCACATTGGCGCCAAGGATTCCGGCGATATCGCGAGCCACGCTCGGTTTCTCGGTAATGCAAAGTTTCACAGCGGCTTATCTATTGACGATTATCCACAGGCTGTTGCCATTTGGTCCGACGACACTGACGGTCATCGTCCGCGACTTCTTCATCGGAGGGAAGTCGATCTCTACTTCGATATAGTTTTCATCTTCCCATTGAAAATACCGGTTCATGTCGACGCCGTCGATATCCGTAGAAGCCATCGCCCGGCCGCCGGGCAGCGTCAGCGTCAGAGCGTCGATGCGGCCTGAGGTGTGCGGGCGACCGATCAGCCGGCCGTAGATGCGGGTGAGGTCGGAGCGAAACTCGATTTTCGTCACCTTAAATCCCAGCGGGCCGGAAGCCTCGCTGACCCGATAGGATGTCGACACCACCGGCTTGGAAGCTGACGCTTCAGGTGCTACCAGACAGAATATCAGGCTGCAGAGAATCAGAAACGGCAACAGTTTTTTCATAAGCCCTTGCTTTTCGCCTCATTCCAGTAACGGTCCATCTCTTCGAGAGTCATGTCGGAGAGCTTTCTTCCTGATGACTCCACATGATCCTCCAGATAGTTGAACCGGCGGATGAATTTGGCATTAGTTTTTTCGAGGGCATTTTCGGGGTTGATGCCATAGTGACGGGCAACGTTGATGATGCTGAAAAGCACGTCGCCCATCTCCTCCTCCATGCGATCCTTGGACATGCCGTCGACTTCCTTTGAGAATTCGCCGATTTCTTCCGACAGCTTGCTCCACACCTGCGAACGATCGTCCCAGTCAAAACCGATATTGGCAGCTTTTTCCTGAATGCGGTAAGCTTTGATCAGCGCCGGCAACGTGCGCGGAACGCCGCCGAGGACGGTGCGGTTGCCGCCGCGCTCCTTCAGCTTTATCTGCTCCCAGTTCTGCTCTACCTGATGAGCATCGCTGGCCTCGACCGAGCCAAACACGTGCGGATGACGGAAAATCAGCTTGGCATTGAGAGCATCGGCAACATCGCAGATGTCGAACTGCCCCTTCTCCTCCCCTATTTTTGAATAGAAAAGGATGTGGAGCAATACGTCGCCAAGCTCTTTTTTGATGTTGGCATTATCTTCTTCAAGGAGGGCATCGCAAAGTTCGTAGACTTCCTCGATAGTGTTGGGACGCAGCGATTCGTTGGTCTGCTTGCGGTCCCAGGGACATTTGACTCTTAAAATATCGAGCGTGTCGATCACTTTGCCGAGCGCCTCGATTTTTTCTTCACGTGTATGTGACATAAGCCGAATTATTTCTTGTAATTTTCAAGACCTTTTGAAAGCCACGACAAAAATTTGTCGGGATCTTCAGTAAAGCCCATGCTTTTGGTGAGAGGAACGCCCTCATTGTCAAGCACAATATAGAAAGGCTGAACGGTGGCGGAGAATTTATGCTCCTCGAGATAGCCCCAGAGATCGCCGACTGTTTCCATCACACGTTTCTGGCCATTCACCTCAAAGGTGCGCGCTTCGGGGAGCTCCTTGCGGTCGTCGACCATCAGAGTGATGAACACGAAATTCTCCTCGATCATTGACTTGACGGCAGGGTCGTCAAGGACGGCGCCTTCCATCTTGCGGCAATTGACGCAGCCGTAGCCCGAGAAATCAAGCAGCACCGGCATATTGTGTTCGGCGGCATACTGCATGCCTTCATCGTAGTCATCGAAATGAGTGAACTTACCCGGCTCGTAGAGGCTGAAATCCTGAGTGCTGAGCGGCGGCACAAAAGCGCTGACGCCTTTAAGCGGGGCGCCCCAGAGGCCCGGAAGGAGATAGACCGAAACGCTCAGCGAAGCCAGAGCAAGGAAGAAGCGGGGAATCGACACGTGGTCGAGCGGCGCGTCGTGGCTGAACCGTAATTTGCCGAGCAGATAGAGGCCCAGGAGGACGAACAGCACGATCCAGATTGCGATGAACACCTCGCGGTCGAGAATACGCCAGCCGTAGGCGAGGTCGACAACCGAGAGGAATTTAAGCGAGAGGATAAGTTCGAGGAAGCCGAGCACGACTTTCACTGAGTTGAGCCAACCGCCGGAACGCGGCATATCCTTAAGAAGCGACGGGAATATGGCGAACAGGGTGAACGGAATGGCAAGCGCAAGAGCGAATGCGCCCATGCCCACGGCCGGACCGACGATGTTGCCCTGCGAGGCAGCTTCGACAAGCAGCGTACCGATAAGCGGACCGGTGCAGGAGAAGGAAACCAGCACGAGGGTGAAAGCCATGAAGAATATGCTTATAAGGCCGGTTGTGCGCTCGGCGCGGCCGTCGACGGAATTGCTCCATTTTGCAGGCAGCTTGATGTCGAACGCGCCGAAAAACGACACAGCGAAAAGCACAAGTATGCCGAAGAAGATGAGATTGAACACGGCATTCGTAGCCAGTTCATTAAGCTTACCGGCGCCGAATATCAGCGTGACAGCAATGCCCAGCGTAAGATATATCACGATGATGCTGCCGCCATAAATCACGGCATCGAGCACCGAGCGGCGGCGCGACGTGTTTTTCTTGAGGAAGAAGCTGACGGTCAGCGGAATCATAGGCCAGACGCACGGTGTGAGCAGTGCGAGCAGGCCGCCGACGAAACCCCATATGAAGATGTACCACCATCCGGCATGGACATCGGTGTCGGATTTCACATCGACCGGTTTCCACCATGAAGCCTTGTCGGCCGACGGAGTGTGAAGAGGCACCGTATCTGCGGCTGCCACCATATTGTCCTTCTTTTCGGGGACCGAATCACCGGCCGGCACGGCTCCGCTTTCGTTGTAAGAGAGTTCAAACGGAATGCGTTCAGGGCGCGAGCATGTCTTGTCGTTGCAAGACATGAAGGCTATAACACCGTCGGCCTTGCATCCTTTGCTGCCATTCTTGAGTTTAAATTTCTGCGAGAGCACGACGTGTCCTTCCCAGGATGATATCTTCATGTTGAACAAAGCATCCATATACGTCACGGGTGACTTGGAAGCTGTGAGATTGCCCACGAGCTCCATGCCGGTCAGATTTCTAAAATCGATTTCCGTTGCGGTCGGACCATCGGAAGGGATATCGGTGCCATATATGTGCCATCCGTCGGCAATGGAGGCAGTGAACTCCATCACGCCCTCGGTGTCGGAGGTCATACGGAGGTTCTGGGTCCATTTCACTTCGCTCTGCGCATTAGCGACAGAGGCCGCGATGAACGACAAAAACAGAGTAACAAAGAAAAGACGCTGCTTCATTCTTTCGATAAGTTGTTGAATTAATGATATGTGCGTTCGTTATTTTACCACGATTTTTTTATTCAGAGTGATCTTCTCGGGACGGCTGCAGGTATTATCGCTGCAGGCCATGAATCCGACAAGAGCATTCACCTGCGCTTTTGCGGCATTGGTCACTTTAAACTTCTGTCGGAATGTCACCTTGCCGCTCCACGCTGTGAGATTGGTATTAAAAAGATCGTCGTGATATTTTGTGGGCGCGGGTGAATACGCGATTTTACCGATGAGACGGATACCTGTCGAGCGGGATAGATCGATGGTAGTAGGCGTAGGTCCGTCCTGCGGGAGCGTCATGCCGTAGATGTGCCAGCCGGAGGCAGGCGTAGCCGTGATGATTATTTCGCCTTCGGTTGCGGAGGTCATTTTCACGTTGATGCGCCAAGAGACAGGAGATGAAGTCTGAGCCTGCGCAAAGCATGAACATGACAGGATCAGAGAAATGAGCAATATCAGTTTTCGGGTCAATTTCATAGTCGGATAATTTGTCGGATAGTATATAGTAAAGTTTGTCGGATAGATTATCCTGCAAATTTACGAATTATCCGCTGAAAAAATGGCGTTTTTACACATTTTGGCATCCCGGCGAAGGGATAAACACAACGCGGCGGCTTGTCATTGCTGACAGGCCGCCGTGTTGTTGATATCGGAGTCACAAAGCGCAGGCTCAGCAGCCTACGAGTGTGAGGAGGTTGTCGTAGAAGTAGCTTACGATGCCGAGGCCGACGATGCCTGCGACGCACACCCACATGGCGATGCGTTCGGAGCAAGCGCTGCGGAATGTGGCGATGGAGCAAGGCTCTTCAGTCTTGATGTACATTGCTTTCACAACGAGCAGATAATAGTAGAGTGACACTATCGTGTTGATCAATGCGATGAGCACGAGCACGTAGATCGCAACGCTGCCCTGATTGATTGCCGAGGTGAAGATGAAGAACTTGCTGAAGAAGCCGGCGAAGGGAGGGATACCGGCGAGTGAGAACATCGCGAGCATCATTGTCATTGCCAGACGCGGGTTCGTCTTGCTGAGACCGTTGTAGTCGTCCATGCTCACCTTGCCGCAATTGTTTTCAATTGCTCCGATCACGCCGAATGCGGCGAGGTTGGAGAAGATGTAGACGAGGATGTAGTACATCAGAGCGGCCTCGCCCATAGCGCTGTCGAGGGTGTAGGCGATGACACCGAGCATGATGTAGCCGGCCTGCGAGATCGACGAGAAGGCAAGGAAGCGTTTGAGATTGCGCTGACGGATGGCAAAGAGGTTGCCGACGGTGATGGTAAGGATGATCAGAGCGTAGAGCATCCATTCCCAGGCTTCGGAATAGACGGTGCCGAACACCTGCCAGAGGATGACGAGGAAGGCGAAGGCAGCGGAGCCTTTTGAGATCACCGAGAGATAGGAAGTGACGGGAGTGGGCGCGCCCTGATATACATCGGCCGTCCAGAGATGGAACGGCACGAGCGAGAGCTTGAAGCCGATGCCGGCGATGACGAATGCGAGGGCAACGACGAGAGCGATGCTGTCGACGCCGATTGTCAGTTGCGTAGCGATGTTGGTGAAATAAAGCGAACCGCTGAGACCGTAGACAAACGAAAGGCCCATCATGAACACTGCCGATGAGAACACTGCCGTGAGGATATATTTGACGGCGGCTTCATGGCTCTCATAGCGGTGTTTGTCGAAGGCTACCATAGCAGCCAGCGGCAGAGAGGCCGTTTCGAGGCCTATGACGAACATCAGGAAGTGGCGCGACGATATCATGAGATACATACCGAAGAGCGTCAGGAGGAGCAGATCGTAGAATTCACCGCGGCGGATGCGCTGCATGTCGCTTGCGGTCCAGCGCAACGACTGGATGAGCACGATCAGAGTGCCGACGTTAAGGATGTTCTTGATATTGACAATGACGGGTGAAGTCTCATACATGCCGGCAAAAGCAGTCTGTGAGTCGGAGCCTATCACCATGGGGCAGAAACCGAAGAGGGTGTAGATGCCGAAGAGCACACAGGTGATGATGCCGATGCCCGACTGAGCTTTGCGGGGAAGGAAAATGTCATTAAGGAAGACTAAAAGAAATACTACCAACAAGCATATTTCTTGCTTCATTACTAAAAACTGTGAGTAATCCATTTCTCTTATTGTCTTTTTAATTCATTCCAATTACAGTGAAAATATCGGAGCTAAACGTGAAACGGATAAGCTCGGCGAAGAAATTGGGGAAGCAACCGATGGCGGCGACGCTGACGATGAGCGTAACGGTAGCGGTGCGTTCCCACCATGTGGCATCGGTGAGCGACAGATGGTGCTCGTCCTGAACCGGACCGAACAGGATCTTACCGACAACGCGGAGGATGTAGACTGCGGTGATCACGATCGAGCAGCAAGCGACGATGGTAAATACGCGGTGGAACATATCGGCGTGTTCGAATGATCCGACGAATATCGTCATCTCAGCGACGAAACCCGAAAGACCGGGCAAGCCGAGAGAAGCCATACCGGCAATCACGTAGCAAACGGCGAGGAAGGGCATTATCTTCATCAGGCCGCCCATCAGACGGATGTCGCGGGTGTGTGTGCGACCGTAGATCATACCGATGAGGGCGAAGAAGAGAGCCGTCATGAGGCCGTGGGAGAGCATCTGCATGATAGCACCCGTCATAGCCGTGGTGTTGAGCATGAGGATTGCGAAAAGCACAAGGCCGCAGTGGCTTACCGAAGAGTAGGCGTTGATGTATTTGAGATCGGTCTGGACACATGCGCTGAATGCGCCGTAGACCACCGAGATACCGGTGAGGATCAGGAAGATCCAAGCCAGCTCGTTAGCGGCGTAAGGCATGAGGAAGATGGCGACGCGGAAGCAGCCGTAGCCGCCGAGCTTCATGAGCACGCCTGCGTGGAGCATCGACACGGCAGTCGGGGCGGAAGCGTGACCGTCGGGGCTCCATGTATGGAAGGGGAACATGGCGCCGAGCACGCCGAAACCAACGAATGTCATCGGGAACAGGAATGTCTGCCAGCCGTGGGAGATAGCGTCGTTGTCGGCGATCTGGAGGATATTCCAGGTGAGCTGGCCGCCGTCGGGAGCCGAATGATAGTAGATGCCGATGAGTCCGAGCATGAGGAATGCCGAACCGCCCATGAGCATGAGCGTGAGCTTCATTGCCGAATAGTTCTTCTTGCCGCTGCCCCACACACCGATGAGAAGGTACATGGGGATGAGTGCAACCTCATAGAACATGAACATCGTGAACAGGTCGATGGAGATAAAGAATCCGAACACACCTGTCGAGAGCAGGATAAGCCAGAGGAAGAAGGCTTTGGGCTGCTCGATTTTCCATGAAGCGAAGCTGCCGGTAAGGAGAATTATCGATGAGAGGATGAGCATTGCGACTGAAATGCCATCGACACCCACAGCGAGAGTGATGTTGAGCGGAGCGAACCATGAAACGGACTGCACGAACAGCATTTCGTCGCTGACTCCGGTGGCGCGAATCGCGAGATAGTCAACCAGGAGATAGATTGACAGCGCAGTGAGCGCGAGCGAGCCGGTGACGGCAACCGCGCGGATCTGCTTCACGTTGCGGCACAGTGCGACTCCCGCAAGCATGAGCACGGGAATCACCACGAAATAGATCAATATATTTGAAAGCATAATTACTATTTTTCTGTTTGGAACATAATTTAGTTTACCTTAGCCATCAGAGAAGCAAAATCAAAGCAGTGATTCCGCCCAGGAGCATGGCGCCGAACAGATATACCCAGACATACATCTGGATGCTTCCGCTCTGGAGGCCGCGGATGGCGTAGGAAGCTTTCTGAGTCATTGCCGCAAACGCATTCATCGTGCCGTCGATTACATTACGGTCGAACCATGCGATAGGACGGCAGATGCCGTTGAAAATAATCCTGAAAGTGATGAAGTAGTAGAGTTCATCCCAGTAGAAGCGGTGGTGAGCCCAGCGCCAGAGGTTGGGCATAGCCTGACGCATCTTTTCGGGGATTGCATTTTCTTTGCGGTACATCACCGTGGCGATCAAGATGCCCACGACTGCGATCGTGAGGCTGACGCCGGCGACGCTCCAGTCGAAGTGGGCCATGAAATCGTAGGGTTCACCGTTCCAGCTTACGAGGTCGCCGAAGGGGATGAAGCCTGCCACTACAGAGATAGCTGCGAGGATGACCAGAGGCACTGTCATGGTCCAGGGCTGATCGTGAGGAGCATGATGTCCTTCGGGCACTTTGTGTTCTTTCCACCAGAAGATGAGGTAGTAGAGGCGGAACATATAGAACGCTGTCAGGCCGGCCACAAGCGACATCCAGATGTAGACGAATGTGCTGTTGCCGAGGCATGAGCTGAGGATTTCGTCCTTTGAGAAGAAGCCCGAGAAGGGAATGATGCCTGCGATGGCCAGACAGCCCACAAGGAATGTGATGTGGGTGACGGGCATGTATTTGCGAAGGCCGTGCATGGCGGTGTAATCGT
>OHHT01000525.1_pt1 | contig 13602 bp, 9 predicted proteins | sample 1568061 | NCBI WGS metagenome assembly OHHT01 (sample SAMEA3879550, study PRJEB24766) | human gut metagenome | biome: human-associated habitat; feature: feces | place: USA | collected 1985/1987 | reverse complement strand
ACTGACATTGACCCCGATGTTCGCCGCCGCCGCAATGAGCCTTTCGAGCTTCTGCGTTGTAACTAATGCGCTCCGCCTTAACCTCACCAAAATTTACGACCCCAAACACGATAAATTCCGCCATAATAAAAGCGGTAAAAATAAACAGGAGGAAAAAACTATGACTAAAACGATCAAGATCGAAGGAATGATGTGTTCACACTGCGAGGCAGCCGTAAAGAAAGCACTCGAAGCAGTAGACGGAGTTGTTTCCGCAGAGGCATCACACGAGAAGAAGAACGCCGTTGTAACACTCTCCAAGGACGTTCCGAACGACGTTCTGAAAAAAGCTGTCGAGGATAAGGAATACACAGTTCTGGGCGTGGAATAACGAGCTAAACGAAAAAAACGGTGCAGGATCGTTTGTGACCCTGCACCGTTTTTATTTTCGGAAATTTCTTAGCTCAAAAGAGCAACTGCTGTTCCCATGTATGTTACAGTTTCGTCAGCGGAGAGGTACTGTCCCTCGTAAACTGCGCCTGCAGCATTCATGATGTAGATCTGATTGTCTGCATTTTCAGCAAAGCCGATCTGGAATTCCTGCTCTGTGTAAACATCGGAAACGTTGAGAAGAGTCCAGTCTGTGCCGTCCTCGTCCTGCTGTGTTTCAGCGGTGTAAGTGCCGCAGATAACGTCGCCCGTGCCATCGGGGCAGTATACAAAGAGTGAAGCCATCGGTGTGCCGGAAGGAGCTGTGAACATAGAGAATACGAGTTCGTTCTGGTTTTCGTCAACAGCATAAACGCCTGTGCTGATCATATCGGAAGATACGTCGAGGAGTGTGAATTCGCCCGATGTGCTGTCGTCAGCTTCTGCTGCGTCATCAGCTGCTGCATCATCTGCTGCTTCTGCATCGTCAGCTGCATCTGCATCTTCAACGTCTGCTGCTGCAACATTGTCGGGTTCGGAATAATCATCGGCAGTGTCTGTGTTTCCGCAAGCTGCCATTGTAACTGCGAGCATGCACATTGCAAGAATTGCTGTAAGTTTCTTTTTCATAATAAATTCTCTCCTAAAAAATAAATAATTCCCTGCTTTATTTTTGCATTGACACTATTTAGATCGCTTTGTGATTTCAGCCCTTGTGCAATAGCCTGAATAGTAACCGCTTGAATATTCTCAAGACTTGTCAATTCTCCTTGCAAGGTAGTCATAGCGGCTTGCTCTGTGACAAGCTGTGCAGTTTTCAGAGCCTCTTCGATTGTCAGATTGTAATACTGCTGTTGGTAAGACTCAAATGTTTCTTCCCACAGATTATATTTGTTGATTACGCTCTGGCTAAAATTATCGAGTGTCATGAAGTGCCGCAGATTGATAATGCTACTCGTTCCCATCGGATTGACACTGCGGATATCAACGCCATCCGCACCATACACGCCAAGATTAGTTACAATACTTTCGCTATCCTCATCAACACTCACATTTTTCACGAGATTTTTTACGGAGAAATATACGGGTGTAATCGGCGCAGCAGAAGCCATATCACGCACATGAATCAGTCGTTTATAGGTATCAAAATAAAAAATACAACCATATGATTCCTGCAAATCAGATTTCATAAAATTGTAGATATTCTGATCGCCGCTATCATCGAAAGTGCGATACCTGTCAATTAAAGTTGCATCAACGCTTCCAACATTCCAAGATGGCATTAGTTCAAGAATCATCCCTAAAATTGTTCCTTTTGGAGCAATAGGATTCCACAAATTATATGTCCCCTCTGTCAATGGAAGCTTCTTAAACGAAAACTCATATTCAAGCGAATATGCAGTACAACCTTTGATTTGCTTGATACCATCATCATCCACTTTTGGATCAACCAAAAGGAAGCGACCGTAGTTCATCAAATCAATAATTCGCATTCCAACAACTCGACCATAGTTCTCCGTGAGTTTTCGATCCACATACGCTGGAAGATCGAATGTCAATGTTGAAATCTCATTATAACAAAGGTCGGCCTCAACATTGAATGCGTACTTTAGCACTCCAATAGGGGTATCATCAAGATTTTGGAGAATCAACACGGGCTGCTCTTTTACATTGATCTTTGCAAAATCAATGACCATACCAAGACCTCCTTTATAGAACAAAGAGGACACCCAACGGGTGTCCTCTTAAAATTATCCTCTGAGCATAGAATTAGCGACCTTGTTTCTAATTCCTTTACGCCGATTTGCACTAATCAGTTTCCCGATTGTAAAATCAGCATAATACTCAGCAAAGCCCTTCATATTTTCTTCCGTCACATTCTGCATCTGGAAGTAGTTCTGAATGGTAACACGATCATCCGTAGACGAATTGTCCGTATTACTATTGTCGTTTGTAATCGACTTAACAACCTCAGAAACAGCAGGTGATGTAGAAGTAAGATTGCCAATCAATGAATCCAAAACACCAGTAATGCCATATTTCAACGAATTGAAAATACGCATATACTGATCTTTCGTCATGACAAGCTCTCCATCCTTCAAAACAGAAAGGACTTCATCAGCGCCAGCAGCTCGACCGCCAACATAACCCTCATCCAAACCAGTATGGAATAGGCGCGGGCCATTTGCAGAATCAAGATACCAAACGCCATTCACTTTAACAACCTTGCGCCCCAATAGAGCGGAAAGCTGCTCGGCAAGATCCTCGTTCTCCTTAACCAAACGGTTCTTTTCTTCCTGCGTCTTTGCAGTATGCCAACCCTTACTATTTGTCTGCATCTTACTCAGAATCCTGTCGATTTGCGTTTGCTTATCGTCAGCATTCTTTCCAGCGTAGGAAATTTCAGAGTTAATACCATTCAGCGCAGACACGACATCACCGTATTCTTGCGCCGCTGCCTTAGCAGTTCTCCAAGCGGAAGTAATAGAATCTTCGCCGTCGATCATATCTCCATATTGCTTATTCCACTCAATTAGGTCTGCGTATAGTTGCTCCCAATTACTGTTGATACGGGCAATAGCTGCATTATACACCTTTTCTTCCGTATCAACTGTGGACTTAACATAGGAGATTTCATCGTTTTTCGTATCCTCAAAAGTATCAGCTTCTTTATCCAGAGCATCAACTTGTGAATTATACGCATAGTCTGCTTGATAGTCAGCCAACTCTTGCTGAAGCTCAGCCAGCTCTTGTGCCAGCTTTTGCTTTTCAGCATTTGTAGATGCACTTGTGTCACGATCCAACTGTGCGAGCTTTGCTTGCTTCTCAGCAATTTCAGCTACTTTCTTTGCAACAGTTGTTTGGTAGTCTTCCTCATCCTTAGTCGCAGAAAGAGACTCTTTCTTCAAATCAATGATTTTACGGAAAGCGTCAATCTGTGCTTCCAGAGCATCTACCTGATCCTCAGCCTCTTGACGGACAAGCTCTATCGTCATCTCAATGATTTTCGTTAGAGCATCCTTCTGTTCGTTATAAATCTCAACACCTGTTTCACGCATAAGGCTGTTATACTCTTTCAGAGTTAAAACGCCCTCTTCAAACAGACGATTGATTTCTTTCAACTTTTGTTTCAGATAGTCAACCTTGGTAAAGTTGAAGTCTCCCCACAAATCAAAATCGTCGGCATAATCAATGAAGTCATCAAATGTATCAAGAATATTATCTGCAATTTTAGAGTTAATATCTTGAATATCATTATAAGCGCCCCACCATGCGTCAATACAATCTTGAATTGCTTCGTCGTTTTCGTCCAGTCCGAGATCGCGCAGACGTCGTTCTTCCTTATGAGCTTCTTCTTGAATTTTCTTTTGCTCTTCAAGCTGCTTATAAAGATTGTCCAACATCGCATCCTTGGTCTGATTGTTGTCCAGCATATCATACTGGTTTTCCAACAGACTGAGCATATTGTTATGATTATCTACCGCAGTCTGGTAAATATCATGCAACATATCCTCAATCGTATCCTGATAATCCCACCACTTTTTCTGTAGGTCTTGGATATAATCAGAGGTGTCATCTAAACCAAGCGCACGATACTTTTCAGCTTGTGCGTGGACTGTCTCTTGCATCTTCCGATAGATGGCAATAATTTGTTCTGGAGTCCCGTCATTCTTCTCCAGAAGGAAAATTGAATGCTCAAAATTACCAATAATATCGGATAGCTGCTCTTCCAAATCGTCCAGCTTATCTTTAAGCTGGTCTTCTAATGTCTTATCGTCAATTGTTGCTTCAACCGCAGCGTTGAATTTGATCGGCGTTCCAGTTGAACCAGTCTTATCCGTTTCGACATGCAATCCACCTGTCTGGACTCTGCCTTTCGCATAAGCTGGGATAACACCCTTGAGCTGCTTGCCAGATCCGTGTACGATACGCTTTGTTTCATCGGCAGTATAAACACGGTCGCCTTGCTTGAGATTAACAACCTCAGCGCCATTTACACCTGCAAGATAAGCCTTATCGCCAGACTGGATAAGCTCAGCGCCCTCTTCGCCAACCAGCGCATCGCCAGCCGGTGCAGCACCAGTACCAGAAGCATATCCGAAAATACCTCCAAGAATGCCGCTCTTACGCTTTGTGTCAATCGTAACCGTAGCGGTTTGACCGTCCAAATGCTGAACAGCAGTCTGAACGCGCTTTACTGCGGTCTCTGCGTCGCTTGCAGCAGTTTCAATGTTATTAAACTGATTAACAACATTATCAGTTGTCTCATCGTCTACATCATCGACAGCCTGCGCAACACCATCAACATTAGAAGTTACTGTCGCAAAGTCCAAACCGTTCAGATACTCCAGCGCATCTGTCGTATCTTTAATTTCGCCCTGCGAATTTGTGAGGGAAATACCGTCTGCTTCACCAAGCTTTGTAATTAGGTCTTCTGCCTGTTCCTTAGTGAAATTTAATTCGGAAAGAAGTGGGGCAAGAGCTTCTGCATCAACATTGACCGTGATACCATCGCTGGCTGCTAAACCGAGATTAGTAAGACTGTTCGTTAAACCGTCAATGCTGCCCTCTGCATCCAACAATACAACGCCATCGAGGTCTTGTAGACCTGTCAGAATATCATAGATTTCCTTGTCAGTCTTACCAAGAGTGATAAGCTGATCGGTAAGCGCCGAAACATTGATTGCTTTCTTTCCAGCATTCTCCGCAGATAGACCAATTTCGTCGATAACATCTGCGACCTCGTTCATATCGTAGAAATCAATATCTCCCCACATGGAGAGAGCTTCCAGACATGCAAGAACCGCATCTGTCGTAATACCCATCTTTTCGGCAATCGCGTCCAGATTATCCGGATCAATGTCGAAAACATAAGCACCATCAGAATCTTTACTGATATCCAGTAATTTTTCGCCCTGATCGTTGACTAACTGACCAGCCTGAGACATCTGATATAGCCGTTCAACAAAGCCAGCACCAGCACTGTCAGCGTCCTCAAACACAATCTTGTTTTTCTCCATTGCGGAGTAGATTTCATCAAGGCCATCGCCCCATCCCCATGTAGATAGCTGATCACTACCAAACAGGAATTCAGCCGCAGCCCAGAAAGCGTTCGAGTTAGTTGTGCCTGCTTCAAACTGCTTATTCAGTTCCTCAAAGGCTTCTGCATAAGACTTAAAGTCGGTATCCTTTTCCTCAACAGACATGGCAGCATCGTACCGCGCTTTCGCATCGGTCACACTATCAAACTTATCTACCATGCCATCAAGAGCATCGTTGAGCTTCAACGCTTGCTCCGTAATAAGAGCAACACCATCGCCACCCTCAGCCATGACCTGTAAGATATGTGCGAGGAATTGCGCATTCATACCGTCTTCATCAAGAACACCGGCAAGAATACCGCTTTCCTCAGCCAATTCCTTTACATTTTCGGCTGTGATACCATCAAGTGTTGTCGAAAGAGTCATCAGCTCTTCCTTAGCGTCAGCAAAGTTTTCAGAATTCCAAAGGCTCTTAATCGTGGTCTTGAGCTGTTCAGAATGTCTTCTTGCTACTTCCTGTTCACTATTATACTTTTCGATTGCTGCGGTGATATCATCCCAAGTCGTTGCGCCTTGGTTAATAACCGCATCATAAGCAACCTCAAATTCCTCATCTGATAGACCGCGTAGCTTTTCTTTGACTTCATCAGCCTCAGCAAGCCATGCGTCTAACTCATGGAAATGTGCAGATGTGCCAGGCTCATACTGTTCGTAGTTTTTGGGAACTAACGCCTCAGCAATAGCCTGCATTTTCTCGTTGACTTGCTTAGCCTGACTTTCGCGCTGATTTAGCTCTTCAAGCAAACCAGCATAGTAATCATTCGTACCAAGCGTTTTATCAACAAGTTCCTCAGCAGAATATGTACCATTCTCGTCGAAACTCAAATCGTTCTGAACCTGCTGGATCAGATCTTTGCGCATCTTTTCAAACTGGTCAAGGTTTTCTGGCTTTGCAAGCTTCTGAGCAGCAAGGAAAGCGTCTTCCGCAATCATCTGATTGTTTTTATCAATCTGATCAATTGCGTCGGACAACGCAGCGTCGTATTCGTTATAAGCATCCGCAAGAACTTCAAATACCGGATTTTCACTTCCGAATTTGTCACGAACTGCGTTCATCGCATCTTGTAGATACTTATAATTCGCCGCTAAATCCTCAAATGTGACATCTTTTAAGCCACCATCTGAACTATATACGCTTGGAAGGAAGATTGTTCCGCCGCCCTTGCTACCGCTATCATCAATACCAGTAAACCCAAGCTCTTTGAGATACGCCATAGCATCTCCAGCTTCTTTGCCAGTTGCGGAGTAGAAACTATGACTATTGAAATATCCATCAAGCTCTTTTACAGCATCTTCTTTAGCAACATTAGCAGCACGAACACCTTTTGAAATATCGGTTTGTAACTGCGTTCTGGCTGCGTCGATAATGCTATCTCGCAAATCTGCATAGCTACCAGACAAATTATCAACAGCAACTCCCTGATCTTTCAGATAGGCAATTAGCTCGTCCTGAATAGCAATGAGATCTTCTTGTGAGCCAGTACCAGCTTCGACGGCATTACTCAGCTCAATATAAGAAGATGCGAGATCATACAGCTTCTTTGCATCTTCCGCAGCGGCAGTACCAGCTTCGACAGCGGCCTGACGAGCCTCCTTAGCCTTGTTAATTAGCTTTGAAATTCCAGAAACAATTGCCGAAATAGCAAGACCAATACCAAGACTAATCAGCATATTCAGAGCGGTCTTTAGCACATGTACGCCGACTGCCGCAGCTTTAGACGCAACGCCCATTGCTGTTGTAGATGCAGATGCGTTTGTCATTGATAAACGATATGCGTCAGTAGAAATCGTAGCATCATCTGTTACATGAACAGCCGTTTTCAGCGAATTACTTCCACGACCAATTGTATCGTTCCATACGATTTGACGTTGTGTCAAATCACTTGTTGATGTGCCAAGACCTTGAATCTTTGTTTTGTATTCATCAAGTAGACGAATATCATTTTCTAATTCAAGCTTTCCACTATTCCATGCAAATGAAATGCCAGTCCCAGTACCAAGCCAATTCTTCGATGTGGTTGTTTTTAATAATTGAAGCTTATCAAAGAATGGAGTGATACCAGCAAGAATTGTAGGAAATGCACCAAGCGTTTCAATAAGTTTTGTGAGCCAACCGAGCAATCCAGTTCCAGCATCATATGCGCCCTTAATCAAATCACTATTCAAAATAGTCTTTGCAAGAGCCTGATACTGAGCTTGGAATTTTTGCTGCTTTGCCTCAATACTGTCCATCCACTTTTCATGCTCAGCGAGAGCAGAACCTTCCGCATTAACAGAAGCGTTCATGGCACTAACAGCATCGTCCATATTTTCGATAGCCGCCGCCAGAGCGTTACCCTGACGCTTACCGGTCAGCAATTCAAGCAATGCAGCCTGGTCGATATCGCTCATTTTCTCCCAGACCTTACTAATTCCAAGAATAATTTCATATGTACTCTTGAAATTATCGGCATCAGCCATAATGTCAAAACCGCCAGAGCCATCAACATTGGTCAAGCCCTTGATTTGCTTCTGAAGTTTTGCTGTGCTTTCTGCCATATATTCGGTTTCAAGACCGGCTTCTTCAAGCTCAGTCTTTGCGCCACGAATACGCATAGCAACGGTTTTCCACATTGTACCAACCGCATCAGGATCTTGTACGACGTTATTCGCCGCAACAATTAGAGCGATTGACTCATCAATTGTGTTGTTTGCCGCAGCCATAGCGGAGGCGGAGCGCTGCAACGCATCACCGACACCGCCAGAAGAAATAGCGAACTCATTGCCAATTTTGTTGAATTTATCAACGATGGTCATTGCATCGCTGGCTTCAATACCAAACGCTTTCATTGTGGAAATGATAGAGCTGGTAGCCTCGTTTACATCGCTGATTTCGTCACCAACGACGCTATAAATTGTAGCAACTTCTGCAAGGTCAGAAGCATCAGCCATCGAATAACCAAGGCGAGCAAAATTTGCAGTTGCAGTTACATAGTCAGAATATGATGTACCAATATCAACTGCCTTTTGCGCCGCGTCAGAAAGAAAACGATCATACGACTCATCAGTTTCGTCCGTGACCTTTTTCAGTTCGGTCATCGCCGTATCCAAATCGACAACAGCATCATAAAGACCAGTGACACCTCGCATGATACCCGCAATAACACCGCCAAGTACCATCCAAGATCCCATTTTCGCAATATTGTTTTTCAGCTCTCCAAATAGAGACTGGCTATGCTTATCTGCGCTGATAAGCTCCTGCTCAAAAAGTCGAATTTTCGCATTTAGATTTGTCAGTTCTTTTGAAGAACTAACCATCTGTGACTCATCAAAAAGCTGCTGCCATTTCGACATTAGGTTTGGATCAGAAACAAATGCACTATATGTCTGCTTTAGATTCTGAATCCTAAGCTGCGCTGTTTGAATATTGGAATTGAGCTTTTCTGCATCCAATAACTTCCCAGAAGCAGCATTATCAAGCTTCAACTGCTTGAATTGCTGTTCGAGTAACGCAAGCTTATGACGATATGCGTCAAGATCATTTGGATTCAACGCATTCTCTAACGCAGTCTTTGCCTCTTCTACGCTTGCCTTAAAGTCACCGCCGAAAATACCGGCATTTTGCCATTTCTTAATTTGCGTTTCAAGACTTGCTTGCAACTCGGCTTTTTGATTTGCAAAAGTATTTGCTTTCAAATCCGTTGCAGCATACGCAGAAGTTTGTAGCTCCTTTGCATAGCGCTGAAGATCAGCAACCATAGAGTCAATTTCTCTCTTATGCTCAGAAGAGAGAGTGGTGTTTGATTGCTTGATCTCTTCAATACGAGCCTTTACAGCATTCAGTTTTTCTTGATACTGATTAAACTGCTCCATATCGCCAAGCAACGGCTTTGATGTGTTTGTCAATGTTTTGCTCGTGATATCAGCAATTTTCGTATTGATTCTGTTTAGATAGTTAAGCGTCTGCTCCAAATTAGAGCCGGCGTTTTTATCTGTCAAAATAGAGTTACTTTGAACGAACCCTTTTATGGATTGAGCGCCATCTTTGATTTTTGCGAGGTTAAAATTAAACTTCTCTACAACGCCATCAGCCTTAGTAACGCTGGCAGTGAAACTTTGGATATTTCCCTTAGAATCCTTAAAAACATTCGTAATATCCGTCTTGCCAAGCTTACTGAATTCGGCCTGCGCTCGACTAACGATATCTTTGACCGATGTAAAGTAACGCTGACCGTCAGCCTTTAATTGCGTTGCATCAAAAACCTGCAACGGCTTATATGTGCCAGTATGGTTTGCACCACCGACCTGCTTGGCGATTGTTTGTAGCTGACTCTGCACCGTTTTAACGGAGTCTTCATCAAAACCAACCTTCAGCTTTACAGTGTGCGACTCACTCAAAGACTTAGCAATACTTGCAAGCTTAGAATCAAGTGAAGACTGGCTGTTCTCGTCAATCACGGCTTTTAATAGAATTTGCAGATCATCCACGCACAATCACCTCACTTATAAGTTGTTTAACTAATTTCTTATATAAAGAAAAGAAAGACACCCGATTATCGAATCGTAATGCCTTTCTTCATAAGTCCTCGTTTTAATGCCTGCGTACATTTACCAGAAGCTTGTAATCTCTCAACCGTAGTTTCTGTAAACGGGCGGGCTTTCGGTCTGCTCCAATAGTCATAACCAGGATCACCAGATCCACCACGACCATGCTCAATCAAATACGGAAGATTCTTATTTACCGTAGCTCTATCTCCGTTTCGACCGTTCAGATATGGGTTTGGATCGGTAATATTGATGACCGATAAAATACCGTTTTGCGCAGTATCGCCTTTAATCACAATATTATATGGATCTCCGATACCGCCAAAATCATATCTGCGTTGATAATACCCAGATGTATCCATGCTATAAACGATATCTTTGATTGCCTCAACTTCTTCATCACGGATAATAGGGAATACATCATTAGTTAAAGACTCATCGACAGCCTTTTTCAAATATGCCATCAGATCAGCCGTATTTTTGAACTGCGGCATATCGTTCCTCCGAAATAAGAAAAGCGCAATACTCATGAATCAATTATTTGTCATTTTCTTTTGAATTGCTTATCTTGCTTTGATTCTCTTCGCATGTCTTAGCCGCATTGTTAGCGTCAAACATTAGAAACATCACAAAACTAAATAGCCCAACTACAACAAAGAGCAAAATAAGCGTAGCACAAGTCATAATGGTCATAATTGCTGTGTAGTTTTCTAATAATAAAACAATTAAAAACCCAATGTAGCATACAACCGTTGCGTATATTGCAATTTTTCGGAAACGCTTAAACTCACCACGGATCTGGCTTGTCTCTGGCAAGCGCTTTAACCACTGCCTGACAAAATACAAAGCGGCAATCAGCGCAGCAAAACTTACGATTGCCAATATAGGTGTAGCTATGAAACAGGCAGACGCAGCGATAACAGGAAGCACTATCAAAACCAAAACAAACCAATTGATATTACTATCAACAAGCTTTGCGGTGAGAAGCATCGCTGGTAGTGCGACAAATGCAGAAAGTGGGAGGCACAGCAACCCAACAATAACGACAAGAGCTGCGCCGTCGCCAGTCGATGCACTCAGCATAAACGGTCTCGGTCTTCTTCTCATAGGCACACCTCCTAATCAACATAGCTATGCTTGTATTATAGGAAAATCGCCCGCTAAAGTCAACCAATACGCATAGCTTTAATTGCTATCAGTTGTTTTCTTTTGCGTTCTCTACGAAAGCTTTCGCAAGCTCTTCAGTAGAAATCTGTGTATCAGAAAGCTTACTCATGCTCGAAATGAAACCAGCCATTTGCTCACCGCTGATATTGCCAAACACACTGTCCATCTGCTCTGCAAAACGAGAAATCTCACCAACCAATGTGTTGACACGCTGTTCCTGCACGGATAACATCTTCTGCGTCTCAAAATTAACTCTATCACGAACACCGGCTAAGAGCATCTGATATTGCGCATTGTCAATACACCCGATAATATCGCCAATAATACCATTTGCACCCAACACCAGCTCATACGCCTTACTCTCATCGTTCGGCATCGTAAAATTCGCATAGTAAACGAGAATGTTCTTTCCGATGATGTAGCTCTGTGCGAGCGGAACAATCATACCGTCATTCGGCATAATAGCTTCTTTTACAACATCCTCAATAAAACGCATAGACTCTTCCAATGTAAGGCGGAATTTTACCTCATATGTAATAGTCTCATCACCAATAGAAAATGTACGCTGCATAATATCTGGAGTTGTCTCCTTACAAAAACGCTCAAGCGCGTTAATTGAAACACGATTAGTCTTCTTTGCCATTTATAGCATCCTCTCTAAGATTATTTTTCATGTTTCTCAATTTTGATTTGGTCATCTTGATTTGACCGAATGTCATAGTTGTTAATTACAAAATGCCCAATCATAATTGCATCGGCCAGATTATCATTGTCCGTGTCAATTCCGTACATTTCTTTCGCCGCTTGAATGGAAAGAATTTTTGACTCTTTCTTTCCAGACGCTTCCAAGGCTTTAATTTTATCTTTGATTTCCTTACTGCTCCGTCCTCTTGCTTTACAATAGTTTTGCCACTGAGTTGGAGCAATGAAATCGTACAAGTATTCATTCTTCTCAAAGAGATTTATGAGGACACCTTGAAGTTGCGCAAGCTTTTTGAAAGACTGTACATTTACACGAAGCTGAATGTCTTCGATAAACACAGCCGAAATGTTATAGGTCTTGATAATCGTATCGACCAAACTCTCAATAGCAAGAATCGCTCTTGCGTATGTATAGTCCTTATTTCCAAAAGAAAAAGTCCCGTATGTTTCGAGCTTTTTCGTCTCATAGTCAAAAACAGCCCAAGCACCATTTCTGGCCTGGTCTATGGATAAAATTTTCATATCATCACCCTTCGCAAAACAAAAGAAAGGGAGAGGTTATTCCTCTCCACTTTCAATATCCTGCGTAGGATCATCTACCTCATGTTTTGGTGATCGTACTGCGGAGAGACGCACACGCCCATTCTTGATTTCATAATAAATTTCCTCGCCAATACACTTGGAAATATCACAGTATTTCGGAATGCAGATTTGCACTTCTCGCGTTGTTTCTCCGTCTTCAACGAGTGCTACAACCACATCCAGATCACCAGCACAAGGCAATACATCGCATACAAAAATCTTGTTCTTACTCATATTTTCACCTTGCCTGTTGATAGAAAAGCGGGAGGGCAAATCGCCCTCCCGAAGTGATTAACACCTTAATACTTCACCATCTGAATCATCGCGCCAGTATCGGTGTCGCGCATGACCTCGCACTCAAATGTAGTGGTAGAAGGATCGCCCTCGGCAGCAAAACCAAGCTCCAAATTAGAAGTAAACTTCAGATTTGGAATAGTAACCTGGAAAGCTTCATCCTTACCGGTCTTCTGGTTACGAAGTACGGTATCACCAACCAGCTTGTATGTACCGCTGAAGTGTTCAGCGTCAATTACATAGGTCTCAGCAGTAGCTTCACTATCGTAGTCATAGTAAACCACAACACGCTGATTCTTAGCCGCTTCAATGGTAAGAGTCTTGTTCTCCGCATCAAGAGTTGCACCGGTCATATCGAATAGAGCATCCTCTTCGCAATCGGAGTCGAACGGATAAACCAAGATCTTGCTCACATCGGTATTCGGAGCAAACGCCAGAGCAATCTTACCGGTAGCATCAGCCTTCAAAGGATACATCTTACCCTTATTCTCGCCGTTTTCGTACTCGGTTGTCTGTCTCATGCGAATGGTCTGGACACCGACCTTACGAGCGATACCGGACACAAGCTCCATAGACTTCGGAGAAATCAAAGCGTCCTCGATAGTCAAGGTTGCTTCCTTATTGATCTCCCATGTAATCAGCTTCGGATTGCCCTTACCGCCTCGTGCGTAAACCTTTTCTGAGGTTACGCTAATGCTGGAAGTCTTTAGACTATCAAACTGAATAACCGGCTTATCTGTCTCCATGTCATAAAGAACAACGTCCATGACTTCCTTCGCGCCAAATTTTGCGTTAGACATGTATGTACCTCCTTAAAAAAATA
>OHHT01000520.1_pt1 | contig 13756 bp, 7 predicted proteins | sample 1568061 | NCBI WGS metagenome assembly OHHT01 (sample SAMEA3879550, study PRJEB24766) | human gut metagenome | biome: human-associated habitat; feature: feces | place: USA | collected 1985/1987 | reverse complement strand
TTATCCGTTTGTACTTTAACTACTCGTCGGTTAGAATCAGTAATACGTGCTTCTAATCTGTCTCCCGGTTTATTTAAAATTCCCAGTTTGCTAACAATCTCTGAATTATCCATTTTCCCAAATATACTTAATAAATTTTTCATTTGCCCTTCCTATTCTGCCAAGCCTAAATCTATTGATTTTACTGGCTTTGACGATTTTTATTTTACCTCAAACAAAAGCCGAGAGTGATGGATATCGTAGTGTCATGTACCGAATAGCTGATAAATAAGTATAGCTAATAAAGCATCCTTTTAGTTTGCTTTATAAAGGCTATTTTCCCTCTGTTCAACTATGATGATGAACCTTCCGTGTCTAAGGGGATCATGTCCCAACTTCCTTCGTAGCATCTACCATTCACTGAGTGCCAGCCAAGCTCCTAAACGGGGGCATGCCCCACGGAAAAAAACGATGCCGGCTACAGCTCTTGTTTTTATGTTTGATTGTTACTGACCTGCATTCACCTGTCGTGGTACTGATTTACTCAGTGGACGCTATACCATCTCAGGTTCTTGTTGGTCTTTTGCAGATGCAGTCCGTTCCGGACTCCATACCATTTTACGGCTTCACGGCCTGCATCCGTTCCATCCGTTAATCCCACACTTTTCTCTGCATAGCTCACGATTTAATTGGCTCTACTGTAACCACGTCCTCTTAGTTTTGCATTATGCCAGATATTTTTCATGCCATTCGCTTAAAAGAAAATGGCAACCTTCGCAAGCTGGCATCTCATATAGATGAACAGCTCGCTGAAATAACAAAAGATGATATGGTTTCCTATGCGGTCTATTACGGTGAATTTCAGTATCAGGCGGCAATGTTGTCAACTTAAGCCCCAAAGCCTTGATTTTTCAAGGCTATAGGGCTTTATTTTTTTGTGAAAATTTCTGTTTTTTTCTGAAAAGACTTGACAAAAGCCTCCAAAAGTGAGGTCGTTGCAGCGACAAACTTAATCACACTTAGGAGGTATGTCTTATGAATCGAACCGACATATGCAAAAATATCATTCAATCCATAAAGGAGTATATCACAAACCCTGACAAACTGGAAGCTCATCGGAAAATGAAGTTTGCACATCGGAATTCAATAATAGCCTAATAGCAATTATTAATAAAACAGGCTGGGTAAATAACCATAATACTGCGAATAGCAATACAAAAAATCCTACAAATATACCGATTGCAGCTATTCATGAATAATCCCCATCACAAGCGGCAATGATTGAACCAACAACAAATATTAAAATAAACGTCAATATATGCATAACTGCCACCTCCGTAAATGTTCTATTTAACTCATTTATCATGCATCTGTTCCTTATGCTTTATTTATAGCACTTTAAACTGTACAATAATCATCCCTTGTACATCGAATTAATGTTCTGTATTGCAACAAATCGGTGTAAAAAAGGACGCAGAATCTCTCCCACGCCCTCACTACTATCTGGCTTTATCTGCTCTTACCTTCGATACTTCCTTATGTGCTGCTTCCTGCTTCACCTCATCCACACCTCTTGCCTCAAATGCATCTGCATTATACTGATACTCCTGTGGTTCAGCGACCATTGGTGCATATACAATCTCTGCTTCTACTCGCTCAGCTTCTGCCCTCTCCGGCTCTGTCTGTTCCTTTGTTTTCGCATTCTCCATATGCTTTTCCTTATCAAGCTGCACATTCATAGCCAGATTATCCAGCTTATCAATCGAAGCATCAAGATGAAGTTCCATTGATACAAGCATCTTTTTCACTGTTTTCATAGGGGCAAGTACTGCCTTTGTAATGGGATGTTTCTGCTCTTTGCCAAGTGTAACGACCATTCCATCCTGCTCGTAGTAGAGCCACTCCTGTGTTTCAATGTTCCCCTCATACACGATGGTCACATCAAAATCAGGCATAAATAATCCTTCCTCTGCATCCCATACACAGGCTATTCCCTGTCTGAGTGTCAGATTCAGGCTTTCGACATACACAGACCAGCCGCTTACGACTATCTGAAATTCATCATCAATCTCTGCAATATCATCCTCGATGTCAATTAGCTCTTCCATTTCCGATACTGCCTCTTCTATCTCACCTAACCGGTATCTCTTATTCATCCATCACCGCCTCCTTATAAATGCACCTGACTACAAAACGCATGGTTCCTTTCTGGGAACAGGTAAAAAGAGTTAGTTCTTTTTCATCGCCCTGTGTCTTGATGCTGTTATCATACGGATTTACTACCTCTGTCTCTGTTACCTCATAGATATGCTTCAGCCCATTTTTGTCGGTTATCATTACTTCATCACCTATGGATATCTGACTTAGTGGTGTAAAAAATGTGCCATATCTGCTGCCATTGTGACCGCACAATACACAGTTGCCACTCTCCCCAATCCCTGCTGTTTCTTCTATATGACCGATCCCGGCATTAAGCACTTTACTTGTGGTTCCTTCCATTACCGGATACCGGATATCTATGCCCGGTATCTCAATGATACCGATAACACCGCCTTCTTTAAAAATGGCTTCATCCTCTTCACTAATGGAGGTTTGCTCTTCCTCCACATCTGTTTCTTCATCGTAATCATCCTCCAATGTCTGCTCAAATTCACTTATGAGCTGTTCTGTCTGTTTTTCTCCTGTTGCCCGCCAGAAAAAAGGGACTGCCATAATGGCAATCCCTGCTGTAATCAGTAGTCCTGCGACCACTTTTCTTATGCTCATATTATTCACTCTCCTATCGTGTTCTGCCCTCTCTGTCGGCTGGATAAGCACCTTTATCCTCTGCTACAATTGCTGCAGATTTCATCCTGTCATCTGCTTCTCTTTCTTCCTCCGGTCCGCTCAGGTCTGCATCCACAGCCTTTGCGTTCTCAAGGTCAAGCTGGGCATTCAGTTCACACTGCCTTGACAGCTTTTCTTCCAGTTCCTTGCTGTATGCAAATGGCTTGTCATACTCTGCCTTTGATGCTTCAAGGTCATTCTGGTACTGCTCAATCTTCTTTTCTAAGAAATCAATGTTCTCATGGAGTCCATTGAACAGGTTTTCCAGCTTTACCATGCTGCCGACCGGACTTGTGGAAAGTTCTGCCTTGTACTCAGTCTTTCCACGAAGCACCATATAATTGATACCAAGGAAGTTCTTTTCCACAAGCAGCTCAAATCCATGGAACTTGCCGATTGCAGTTGTCTCTCCGGTCTTACATTTGCTGATTGCTTCAAGCATCATCGTTCCTCCATCCACACGCTCTGTGTAGGTTGCTTTGCCTATGGTAATGGCAAATTCCGGATTATCAATCAGTTCTTTATCCCTTGCCTTTACATCTTCTCTTACATTGTCAAGCTTTTCTGTTGCTGTCTTAATAAGCTTCGGGTACTTAATCATAAAGTTATCCTGCAATCCATATCTCTGGTTGTCATAGGATGCCTTTAAGAGCTTTAATCTCTGGACATCATTGTCAATCTCCATCTTTTCCTTGATTAAAGGATTGCCTGTGGCAACCGCCTTAATCTCTGCATAGGAAAGTGTTGCCTCGTCGATATCCTCGCAGCTTCGGCTTACTGCCTTGCTTGTCATAACCTGACTGATAAAACGCTGCTTATTCTCGACAAGTGACCAGTTGTATGCATCAAAGGTTCCTTTGGTGACATATCTGTAGATTGCCACCTCTTCATTTTCGTTGCCTTGTCGTATGCCTCGTCCTTCCCTCTGTTCAATAGAAGAAGGCTTCCACGGACAATCCACATGATGCATTGCAACAAGGTGTGTCTGCACATTGACACCTGTTCCACACTTGTCCGTTGAACCGATAAGAACTTTCTTTTTACCTGTCCTCATTTCCTTAAAAAGTGCATCCCTCTGTGCATCCGTTTTGGCATCATGGATAAATGCTATCTCATCCGCCGGAATACCATACTGGATAAGTGTTTCTTTCAGATAATCGTAGATCGTAAAGTCCTTATCCGGTCCCGGTGTGCCGATGTCCGAAAAAATAAGCTGGCAGCCTATATGACCGTTGGCATTTCCTTTCTCATATTCTTTCCAGACATTCTCCGCTACCTTATTGAGCTTTCCATCTGGATTATTTGGTGCATCCTTATCAATCAGTCTTGCATCTGTTCCAAGAAGTCTTGCCTCATGGGTAATCTTTAAGAAGTTATCCTCGCTTGGATCTACTCCACCGCCTCTGATACGCTCTGCCCTCACAACAAAGTCTTCCATGACCTGTTTTACATACCAGTCAGGCTCCGACTCCACAATAATAGGCTTGCCTCCACGAAGAGCCGGCACATCAAGGTCAAGCATGTCTGCGGTCTGCACATCTGCTACTTCACGAAAGATATTCATAAGCTCCGGCAGATTCGTAAACTTATTGAATCTGCTTTTAAAACGGAAACCGCTTCCCTCTACAGTAAGCTCCAGTGCTGTTGTCACTTCACCAAAGTTCGCTGCCCAGGAATCAAAGTGATAAATCCCCATCTCTTCAAGTGCCGCTTTCTGTAAGTAAAGCTGCATGACATACATCTCACACATGGTATTGGATATTGGCGTACCTGTCGCAAACACAATGCCTCTGCCATCATTTATCTCAGACAAATACTGGCATTTAAGCTGCATATCCGTTGACTTCTTCGCTCCACTGCTGCTGATACCTGACACATTATTCATCTTGGAAAAAATCGCAAGGTTCTTAAAATTGTGCGCTTCGTCAACCATGATAGAGTCCACACCAAGTTCCTCAAAGGTTATAAGGTCATCCTTCCTGCTCTCATCTGATAAGGATTTCAGCTGCTCCTCCAGCTTTTTCTTCTGGCTTTCCATCTGTTTTACAGTCCAACGCCCCCCGTTACGCTCCTTCATCTCATCAATCGCATAGCTGATTTCATCAATCTGCTCATTGAGCATTCTTTCCTTTCTCTCTGCTGAGATCGGGATTTTTTCAAACTGCGAGTGCGACATGATGATACAGTCATAGTCACCTGTTGCAATCCTTGATACGAACTGCTTCCTGCGGCTCTTTTCAAAATCACGCTCTGTGGCAACCAGGATATTTGCTGACGGATAAAGCCTTAAAAACTCTGATGCCGTCTGACCGATAAGTGGCTTTGGAACAACCATGATCGTCTTATTGGCAAGTCCGAGTCTCTTCTGCTCCATGCAGGCAGCCATCATCTCAAAGGACTTTCCGGCACCAACGCAGTGTGCCAACAGGGTGTTTCCTCCAAGAAGGATTCTTGCCACCGCATTCTTCTGATGTGGCTTTAACTCAATCGCCGGATTCATTCCCGGAAACTGTAAGTGACTTCCGTCATACTCACGCAGACGGATGTTATTGAATGTCTCGTTGTAATACTCCACATATTTCTGTCTTCGCTCCGGCTCTGCAAACAGCCATTCCTTGAACTTCTCCTTGATCATGTTCTGCTTTTCCCTTGCAAGCATTGTCTCGTTCTTATTGACTTCGTAATGATATTTGCCATCACCGTCATCAATCCTGTCCCTGACTGTTACAGTTTTAAGATTCAGCGTATCCTCAAAAATAGAATAAGCATCCATGCGGCTTGTACCATAAGTCTTAGTAGCTGCCACTGAATGCTTATCCATGCTCTTATTCTCGATGAACCATTCCATGCTCATCTTATTTAAGTGTACCTGAATGCCTGTATTGTAAAACTGGCTTCTGACTGCCCTTGCTCTTCTTGGTGTATTGAGAAGCTCATAGATAAACTGCTCATAATCAAGCGGCTCAATCCATGTCGTACCAATCTTTACATCAATATCCGAGGCTTCAATCCATTCCGGCTGCACCTTTTCAAGTGCTGCCACATTTCCTGCAAATCTTTCTGCCTGCGGATTGTCTGTATCAGCCGCCATAGCCTTTGCTACACGAAGTTTGTCTCTCACATTTCCCGAAAGATACTCGTCTGCTGTCTCCCAGCCGATGTCGGGATTGTTCTCGTTGTAGCGGTCTGGATTTAGGAAAACCAGTCCGTCCAGCTCTTCCACAAGGACTGCCCTTCTAAGCTCTGCTAATGCATCATCACTTAGCGTTATCTCATCAGCTGTCTGTCCGGACTTTTCTGCAAGTTCTTCCTTTGCATTTGTAATATCCGGCTCATAGATAGAAAGCATATAGGCAAGATTTACATATCCAAATTCATTGACGGATACATTTAATGCTTCCACAGCGGTCTCCACTCTGTCTATGACTGTCTTTGCCTTAATCGTCTGCTTATAAAACATATCCGCTTTTTTCACCTCCCCATCTTCGTTTACTTCCTCAAGACTGCAAAGAAGTGGATAATCGCTGTCATCCCTGAATGCTATTCTGTTTGCTTTTGAAGTAATGGCTCCATACTGCTTTACGAAGGCATCATATTTTACATTAAGAAGTCTCTGCTTATCAGAAAGCTCCTCCTCGCTGCAGCCATCCATCTGGATATCAATCAGCTCTCTTGTTATCTGTCTGATTTCATCAAGGCTTCGGATTCGCTCCTCGGCAGTCTGTGATACTTCTTTTTTTACCATCTCGGAATTTTCCCTGTAATAGAGTTTTCCTTCAAAAAATGTGTAAGTGTAGTTTCTCACATCCGGATCAGCCGGGATAACTTCCTCCGTCTGCTCCGCCTCATCTGCCACTCTCTCAAAATCTGTCATCTGGGCTTTGATATTACCGATAGCCTTATTGAGAGTCTCATACATATTGAAGTTCTCATCATTATTCACACAGACTGTATATCTGCTGTCCTGTCCGTAAATCCTTGTGTCATATTCCATAGATCCAAGCATCATCTCCGGATGCTCTGCAAAATAAGAGTTGACTGCAATGCCATTCTCAGTTACACCAAGGTGTACCCAGTCAGGTTCAATATCAATCTTTCTCTCCCTCTTCTGCAAAAACAGGATATCTGCTGTCACTTCGGTTCCTGCATTATCTTTAAATGCAGTATTCGGAAGTCTTACTGCTCCCACAAGCTCTGCTCTTTCAGCCAGATACTTTCGGATAGTAGGATTTGCCTTATCAAGTGTTCCCTTTGTGGTGATTACTGCAACCATGCCTCCCGGTCTTACCTGATCAAGTGCTTTTGCCAGAAAATAATCGTGGATACGGAAGTTATACTTGTTGTACTTTGGATCAAATACCTTATAATCACCAAATGGCACATTTCCGACAACCACATCAAAGAAGTTATCCGGATATGTGGTATTCTCAAATCCTGTGATACTGATATTGGCATTCTGATAAAGCTGCTTTGCAATTCTTCCTGAAATGCTGTCAAGCTCCACCCCATACAGCTTGCTTCTCTGCATTGGTGCCGGCATACTTCCAAAGAAGTTACCGATACCCATAGATGGCTCTAATACATTGCCGCCTCTGAAACCAAACTGGACAAGTGCCGAATTTATGCACATGGCAATCTCCGGTGAAGTATAAAAGGCGTTATTTACTGTTGCCCTTGCAGCACTGTATTCCTCATCAGATAAAAGGTCTTTCAGCTCTGCATATTCTTTGCTCCAGCCTGCGTTATTCTCATCAAATGCCTGTGACAGTCCGCCCCATCCGACAAACTTCGACAGAGTTTTCTGTTCCTCAGGTGTGGCAAGCCTGTTCTCTGATTCAATCTGCTTTAAAGTGCGGATTGCATCCATATTCCACTGGTATCTGGTCTTAGCACCGCCTTTTTCCATTTCCCAGAGGTTATAGTGGAAGTTGTATTTTTTCTGTGCTGCATCATCTGAAACCACATGTCCATTCTCATCAATCTTTGTATCCCAGCCATTCGCTATTGCTCTTTCCCTGGTTTCAAGACGATTGGCTTTTACACTATCCTCGATATCAAAGAATCTCTTATAGACCGGATTCATCTTATCCCTGTCAGCCTTCTGCTTTGTCTCCTGATAATACTTCTTCTGGTCTTCTCCACAGTAAAATGGCTGTTTTACCATATAGGATAAGATTTCATATAACTCACGCCAGTCGAGTGCACCTTCCTTCCGCACACCATTCCTGTTCTTATAGCTGATCTTCACATACCCGCTTCTGATTGAGTACTCCACAAGACCATACTTATTGTTGGAATATGCCTTTCTTTCTGCATTATCTGTCCCTAATGCGATATCCCTGATAAGGTCAAGTTTATTTGGTATAAACGCAAAATCAGACTGCACCACATCCATAAGGAATGCCCTAAACGGAGTGTAGCAGCTGCAATCTGTTACAAGAATCTCCGCCGCATCACGCAGGTCTTCATCAAGCTCCTCAATACGCTTGGCATAATCAATCGGTGTAATATACTGAAGCTCTGATGGATCTTTTTCAGATGTTTCAGCTTCTATCTCGGCACCATATTCTGCCTGTGTTACCATGCGGTCTTCATCGGCAGCTTCCTGTGGTGTCATGCCATATGCAGATACATATGCTTCATTACTTTCCTCATGTGCATCTTCATGCGAATTTGCTACTTTTACAGTTCGGTTAGAAGCATAGCTCTCCGGCTCATCCGGTATTGCATAATCATCAATCTCTGATTCTGCTTCTTCCGGTTCCACTTCCTGATATTCGGCATCAATAACCTCATCGTCCTCACGGAGTCCGTCCATCGCAAGCTCATCAATACGAGGTGTCTCAGGCTGGTATTCCCCTGTAAGAATAAGGACACCAAGCTCTTTTTCGATATCTTTCCACGAAACATATCCTTCAACCTCTCCATCCTCATCCCGCCACTGAAAACGCAGTCCATTCCCATGAAATGTGTCATATCCGTGCAGTCCCAGTCCGTCAATCGGCCAGCCTGCACCTCCCTGACCATACTCTGCTTTGATACGCTTTGCTCTGGTTCCTGCATCAATCTCTGTTTCAAAAATCTTGCATACCCTGCCCTTGCCACCGATAAAACCTGTACCTCTCATAAGCACCTGTTTGATATACTCACCTGGTACTGTTGCAGACTTTTTGGGATTCAGGTAATTGTATTTACCTGCTAATGCAGCTTTTCTGTCCTGCTCGAACTGACGCATAAACTGATTATTGTTTTCATCCTCAGTATGAATGGTGCCAATGCTTGCCTGCCCATTCTGGTCGAAAAAAAAGGAAGCCTGCGTATATTCGGCTTCCTTACTAACACCCAATGAATTGATTTCATCAAGTTCCCTATTCAGTTCTGTATCATCTGATTCTAGTGGAATCGCATCACTATCTGATGGAGTACCACTTCCTCTGCCTGCATCTTCGCCTGCTCTCTTATCTTCCACATCTCCATTGTCGATGACGGATTCTGTGGCTTGTGCTTCATTAGATACTGTTCCTCCAACTGATCGTAAAGCTGGTTTGCTTCCTCCTCTACTGCCGACATCTTCTCGTACATCTTCCCGAATCTCATCAGTGTCTTGTACCTTGCCGGTTCGTTCTCCAGAAGATACTTCATTGCCATTCTCCCGTATCTGCCCAGCTTCGTTAAATCCTCTGTCTCGTCCGGCATTGTCAGCTCCGGATACAGCAGTCCGTCCACTTCCTTGTAAGTCATTGCTTCTAACATATGATATTCTCCTTTCGCTCTCAATCGTTTGTAAATTCCTACTAAATTCTCTAAGAACACTACAGGAGACATCGCATACAAGGGAACCAAGACGGTAAACTATCTCCTCATCTTTGATGTTTACAATCTGACTGAAATCCTGTTCTTGCACAGATAAGTCAAATCCACATCTCGTCCCTACAGCATACATAACACTGGAATATACTAACTGCTCCATATCGCTATCCTGCTGTAAGCCCTTGCGTTTTTCGTTGAATTCCTTTATCACACTACCTGATAGCTGCATAAGTTCGGACATTCTATCTCCGAACTCCTCTTTTATTATATCCCAAACATTTGTTCCTGTAAACTGTTTTAGCGTATTTTTTAGTGATTCCCTGTCATCGCTTTTATACCGCTCCATCTGTCCTTCCGATACCAGAAAGTCTGCATAACTTTTCAGGTTTTCCCCCTCCAGATCCCATGTCAGCTTCACATTCTTTCCGCCTGTATCACTGATATCGAAAATATATCTCATACGGGGATTAAGTGCCCTTGAGGGGAAGATAGCACAGCCCTTTGCTCCACGCTTTACATATCTTCCCACTTTCTTCCAAGTGTCATAATCTGCCATAAGGGTACTTTTCTCCGGTGATCTCTGAGCTGTTACCATAACGATATTATCAAATTCATAGCGGTATAACTGACCTGCGACCTTTAATACATCTTTCCAGTTCTTTTCAGAACGGGTGATATTGCTGATTTCAGAATCATATATCGCTTTGACCTTCATATCAACGCCCATATGCCCCCTCCTTTTACTTCAATAATTCTGCAAACATTTCCTTAAAGAGCTTTGACTCCTCCCCGTCAAGCTCAATCACAAATTCTGCATCAACCGCCTGTCTATCACATTTGCCCTTTCCTTTTACAATCTTTCGCATAATCCTGAGAAGCACATAACACTGCTTTGACTTGGCTATGCTCTGCTTAAAGGCAAGTCCGTCGCTGTCAGCCGACTGCTGTGTCTCATAGACAATCACATTCAGCTTTCTGCTGATTTCCTCAACTTTCTCATATGGAATACTGACAGACGATTTTACCTCTCCCGGTCTTTCCCATTCCTTATGAAGTTCGTTTAATAAAAATTCCATATCCTTAATAACTGCTGTCTGCTCATTTTTCATCGTGTCTTTCCTCCATTTTCCTTTAATGAAGAAGGGAGCTGTTCTTCGCTGTATGGCGAAAAATCAACTCCCTTCATATCCTCCGCATCAAGGACTATCTGTTCTGAATAATACATATCCATTGCCTTGTTTATGGCATCGTCAAGTGACTCTGCCTTTACTGTCTCTACCCTTGAGAGAACTTCTTTTATCTCAATATCAAACTCTTTGTCCATAACCCCTCCTGCATAGATTTTTATCTGCTCTTTTCCTGCAATCTTTCTTTTTCCTTTTCAAATCCTGCATCGTACTTTCCGTCATCAAGGCGGTCTAAAAAGGTATCCTCCTCCAGCGTCTTATATTCCGCATAAATATGACTTAAAATTTCATTCTGGATTTTAGCCGGAATATCATCGTCCTTTGACAAAGCCTCAAGAAAATAATACTTTCTCTTGAGCATCGCTCTGTAATCATAAAGATTTTCCATTCTCTCCGGCGTTCCATACTCCGCTTTGTATGCCTTAAAGTTGGTCTGTGAAAGCGTGGAACCAAGATAAATCCCGTGTTCCCACGATACCCCTATCGTTGTATTATCCTTTGTCGGTTTCTCACCCTTCGGGTATCTGTCATACTCTGTTGCTCCAAGTGCAATCGTAAGAGAGCCGCTTTTCATATCCATTACCACAAGATTTCGTGGGGATAATGCTTCAAGCACCATATAATCGTGGTCATTGAAGTTATGAAAGGTCTGTCCTCTCTCAAATGTTCTGTCTCTTTTTTCATAATGCAGGATAAAATCATCAATCCAGCCTTTATCCGTCATTCCGATTTCTTTCATTTTTGTAATACACTCTGGCGAACTTGCCGCTTTATCAAAATGAAACTCCTGAAAATCGCTGTAATATCCTTGCAGGAAGCGTCCAAGCTCCACATCATCACTACAGAACTTCGCAAAAACCGTAACATTCGCTGCCCTGTAATACTCCGCAAAGCCTTCCCCTTGTGCAAGTGTTCTTCCAAGAAGCAGCATATGCTCTGCAAGCTCTGACATATCCTCAATGGAAACAAACTTCTTATAATCTTCCAGCGTCATAAGCATATTTTTTTCTGTTCCCTTATAATTTTCCGTTACAAGAATCATATCTTTTAAATCCATTCTTACCTCCTGTCCCAGAGAGGACTTATGCCCTCTCTGTTGTTTTATGGTCTGCCAATCACTACAATCTTTCCGACACTTGCCACATCACGGTAAACAACACCGGAATTTTCATTTAAGGCTTCCACTACCTTACCGTCCCCAACATAAACCGCTACGTGGCTGATATTCTTATATCTTCCGTTGCTTGTAAAGCTGTAGAAAATCAAATCCCCCGGCTGCATTTCCTCATAGGATACGGTCTTTCCTGCTTCATCAAGCCCCTGTGCTTCTGCCGCTGCTGTGGTCGCTCCTCCGTTGCTGATATCCACTCCTGCGTCTTTCCACGAATAGTAAGCAAGTGAACTGCAATCATAATAATTGCCGCTGTCCCTCAACTCCTGACTGTATGGATAACCGACTCTGTGCAGTGCATATGAACAGACTGTTTTTAATCTGCTGTCTGTGATTTTACTTAATACAGCATTTATCTCCTCCTCTGTCATTGAACTTACTCCGGGACTTCCACCGCCTCCGCCGTTTCCGCTTCCTGCGTAGCCTAGCTGTCCCATAAATTCAGGACTCATAATCTGCTCAAGCATTTCTACCTGATCAGAATTAAAACCATAAACGGAAATCATATCCCTGTATGATTTAAGCGTAACATTTACATACAGCACCGACTTTGTAACTGTTGTCACATTGCCGTCTGCGTCTGTTTCCTCCACATCTTTCGTTCCGCTGCTTGTAGTGTAGGAACACATATCATTCACTACCGCCTGCAACCAGCCCTTTGACTTATCATTCATAACGGTTGCGGTATCTCCGACACCATACTTAACCATATAGACCGCCATTATGTCATAGTAGTTACTTGGATTTTCGTCCATTCCCTCATAATCGACATACACCAGCTCTCCGAGGTCATATCCGGTATGCTCATTCACTTGGGTATTCACATCACGGTTAAATTCCTGCACATAGGCACTTGTTACCGTCTGCACCGTATCCCCCGACTCCAGTGGCGGGAGGAATAATGCAAATGGTGAATTATAAAGAATTGCTATCGCAGCAATCACCGGAACTGCAACAACTGCCACCAAAAGAACGAACAGTAAAAGCACAAGTCCGATAACCGGAGCTGCCGCTTTTACCCATAAAACAGCTTTTCTTACAATCAGGTCTTTTACCAGTTTTACAACGCTGTCCGTCTGGTTTTCCTGTGCCTTCATCTTATCCAGAAAGAATTTAATCTTCCTGCTCCTGTTTGCCATTTTCGCATCCTTTGCCTCAATGGATACGCCAGTGGCATAGCCTGCCGCAATACCGGCTACTGTTCCGACTCCCGGTGCAACCGCTGTCCCTGCCGCTGTGGTTGCCGCCTTTGCCGTAGTTTTGGCAGCCACTTTTGCCGTGGTCTTGGCGGTTTCCTTCGCAGTCTCTTTGGCTGCTGTCTTAGCTGTATCACTGGCAGCTTTCTTTACAGTCTTTTTCGCCAGCTTCTTTCCTGCTTCTACCTTCTTGATACGCTTCTTGGCTTCGGCTGCCGCTTTCTTTCTAAAAAGTGACGCTCCCCTTGAAGCAGTTCCCGTAACCGGGCGTCTTGCTTCATAGGCAAGGTATGCTGCCTGTGATACTTCCTGCCCGCCTTCCACCTGTTCCGTAACAGCTCCAGCCGCAAGTGCTCCTGTTCTTCCTGCTATATGAAGATTGGTATTCTTCGTCTTGATAGAAGTCTTGGACTCCCTTATATTCCGCTTGAATTTAGAAAGTCCCTTCTCCTTTTTCTCTGCCTGATGAACGGTACTCTTACGATAAACATTCTTTTTATCCGTATTATCATTTACCTTTGCACTGGCAATCTTCGGACCACGCTGTACGGTGTAAATGTTACTGCCCTTAATTTTAGCTTTCTTCG
>OHHT01000517.1_pt1 | contig 13826 bp, 14 predicted proteins | sample 1568061 | NCBI WGS metagenome assembly OHHT01 (sample SAMEA3879550, study PRJEB24766) | human gut metagenome | biome: human-associated habitat; feature: feces | place: USA | collected 1985/1987 | reverse complement strand
CAATGTTCCGAATTGGAACAAGGCAGCATACGGGTACATAGGATTTTGAAGTGCCGTCTCCAACGCCACCAATGCCGCGAAAACAAATGCCGTAAATGCAAGTAATTTCAGCTTCCTTCCTTTATTATCGCGGTATACATACATTATAAACGGCCAAATCACTCCGATTCCCGCCCAGTCGCCCAAAAGTGACAGCATAAAAAGCAGAATCATAAGAGTGCCTTTTCTCCAACCGTCAACAAGGCTGCTATCATACACTCTCAGCATAAGCAGTGCCATAAAAAGTGTATATATCATTCCAAATCCCGGCACGCCGCCGGAAAAAAACGTACCATTCTCGTAGAAACAAAAAGCAAAGGCGGATACCACCGCAAATATCCCCAGTCTGAACGTATATTTCCGTACATCATGTGTATGAATATAACCTTCAACCAGCAGATAACACATTATCGGTGCCGTAATCCGCCCTATTGTATGCATGCATTGACCGGCGGCAGTCACCGCCGGCACCCACATCCACGCTATATGATCAATGGTCATCGCAATAATTGCGATGACCTTGATTTGATATGCCGAAAGACCTCTTTCATTATTCATATACAGTTCCTAGCCGTGAAGTCCTCTCGCCTGTCTGTCCATATCCTCAACAACGATATCATATATCTCGCCAAGTGTACGGCAATACTCTAATACCTTCCAAGGCTCGTTGGTATGGTAATGTATCTTTATAAGTTCCTCATCACCAACGGCAAGCAAACTGTCGCCGATAAAATTTTCACGGAAGTATTCATCGATCTTATCCTCGTCAAGATCGGTGCCGTCAATAAGAAGCTGTGTATCGTAGCGGTATTCTATCATTTCGCAGCTCCTCTCAATCCTTTACGCCGTTAACAAGCTCGTCAAGCATTTTCGGAAGCTCGGTGTCCATATTCGCATCGCTGAACTGGCAGGTTCCGACAGCCTTGTGTCCGCCGCCGCCGTATTTGAGCATAAGGTGTCCGACATCAACGTTCGATGTTCTGTTAAGTATAGAGTAGCCGACAGCCGCACTGCAGCCTGCACCGCCCTTGCCGTTAACTATCCAAGCGGAAATATTCTGCTCGGGGTAAAGGCTGTAAATGAGGAAGCGGTTGCCCGAATAGATAGGGTCAACTCCTCTGAGGTCGGAGATGATAACGTCCTTTTCGGTATGTGTGTGAGCCTTGACCATTTCGATGAACTTTTCGGTCTGCTCGTTGTAAACTTCAATACGCTCCTTAACATCAGGGAGTGCAAGTATCTCCTCCGTGTTCATGGTGCGGCAGCAGTCGATGAGCTTTTCCATGAGCTGATAGTTTGAAATGGTGAAGTTTCTCCATCTTCCGAGACCTGTTCTCGGGTCCATGAGAAAGCCGATAAGTATCCAGCCCTCGGGGTGAAGAATTTCCTCCTTTGTAAGATGTCCGCTGTCGACCTTGTCAACAGCCTCCATCATCTCGTCATAATGCGAAAAGCGTTCCTCGCCGCCGTAATAATCATAGATGATACGTGCGCAGGAGGGTGTGATACGGCTCTCGCCGACATATTTTCCCTCGAGCTGATTTCTCTCAAATTCGCTGGAATGGTGGTCGAACCAAAGTCCGCAGCCCTCAACAAAGGGAACGTTTGCAAGACAGTCGTCCTTTGTTATCTCAACGAGTCCGTCCTGAAGATCCTTCGGGTGAACAAACTTCCAGCAGTCGATAACGCCTACGTCCTTGAGCAAAGCTCCGCAGGCAAGACCGTCAAAATCAGATCTTGTTATAAGTCTCATATTATATTTCCTTTCCGCTTTGCAGCTTTTGCTTACTTCTGATATAATTATAACAGATTATCACGGATTTTACAACAATTATATTGAGTTAATTGTCAAAAAGTGACTTTAATCCACATTCTTTTTATGCGTCCGGAGTTCTGAAGCACAAGCGCATAAAGCTGTTTTGTATACAAGTAAACCTCGGCACGCTCCTGCTCGGATATTTCCTCGTTTGAAAACTCCGCCTTTTCGATTATGTTCATAATTCTTACAAGGCTTGTATCCGTTCCGAGCGTTTTCAGCTTCTCATCGGCACGGACGGCAAATTCAAGGGGAAGCTCATTGTCACACGGAACAAGATCGGTAGTACCGAACAGCTTCATGATAAAGCCGTACATATCCTTTACGGCGGAAACTGTATCCTTTGACTTTCTGAAGCTCTTCATACGGTTTTCGTTTTTACGCTTTACCGATTTGATAAACGCAAATATCAGTGCGGTAAGCGCAATTACGCCGAGTACGGCGAAAGCTATCTTTATAAGAAGTGAATAATCGGTTTTACCGGGTGCGTCACTGCCCGGATTGTTTCCGGAATTATCCGAAGAATTGTCAGAAGGAGCGGATGTAACGGGCGGTGTCGTAGCTGTTGTCTGCGACGGGGACACGGTCGTAGTTACCGTTGTTGAGGTCGTCTGAGGCGGTGCTGTAGTTACAGGTGCGTCCGTCTGGGAAGGATCGATATAATCGCCTGAGATGCTGTTTCCGCCGTAGCCTGTCGGATCAAACGGAAGCCAGCCGAAATCCTCCGTGTATACTTCGACCCACGCATGAAGTGAGTTTTCGTGTATGGTTTTTTCATACATTCCCGTGCTTCCGTTAAGCTCGAGCTTTCCTGTTGTGAAGCCTGTTATATAACGGGCAGGTATACCTTTTTCACGCAGTGCAAGCGTCATTGCACTGGCATAGAGGGCGCAGTGTCCCTGCTTTGTGCCGAAAAGGAAGTTTCCGAGCATAGTATTGCTCTTGTCGGAAGTATTATCGGCTGAAAGCGAATAGGCGTAATGTGAACGCAGATACTCGCACATTCCGTAAGCGTACAGCGTCTTGTTGCTTACTATGCCTGCGTTATCTCCGTCAGCACTTTCAAACTCCGAAATAAATCTTCTGATGTTTTCTTTCTCGCTGTCGGGAACAGATGTATAGGTGTCACGGACATAACGATCATACTCTTTCTTGTCATCAATATATCGTCTTGCTGTTTCGTAATTACCGAATCCGACGGTCTGAAGCATATCAATCTTTTCACTGTCGGTCATATTATCCGCCGCAAATACATACGATCCTACGTTTTCGGGAATGAGAACATTTGTTTCAAAGCTCTTCATCCAGTTCTTTCTGTCAGCTATTCTTATTATCGTATCGCCGTAGTAATTGAAATTCTCATTTTTCATATAGGCGTTGTTATCGGGAAGAAACGGCTTGAACACGATATTTGAGTTTTTGAAATATTCTATATTCACGCTTTCGTAGTTATACATTCCGAAAGTCAATTCACCGTAATTTGATTCGCTGTCGTTGTAGACAAGGAATATTCCGATATATCCGGGTGAATTTTCATGAGCATTTATATATGCACGGTCGCCTTGCGTAAGCTCTGCCGACGACATACCGCCGAACAATTTGACATACTGCTCTACCTGTGCGATTTGTTCGGGTGAGAAGCTGTCGCTGATATTATATTCGCCGCTGTACAGCTTGTTCTGCTCGGTTTTACGCTGAACGCTTGTCCAGCTTCTGCCGGTAAAATCAACGCCTATGTCACCGACAAGATACATTCCGCTATCTAACTCCGACTTGACTTTCAGTACAGGTTCATTTGCCGACTGCGGCGGCGCATTCAGTTCTATATTGTTGTTGATAAGGAAGTTGTCCGATGAAAAATAGCCGTTGAAAAGCCCGCCTGCATTGCCCGAAAACGCAAGGCTGAAATACTCTCCTATATCTGTAAAGAATTTTACGGTCGAGTTTATAATATTGTCTGTGTTGATATAGCTCATATCGGGAAAGAGCTTTTGCGAGCCAAAGGTCGCACCGAATGTGATAACAGCCGCAAGTATACCGCAAAGGCAGTTCCTGCTGTAGCGTGAAAGCTCTGATTTCGCCGTCTGAACAGGATTTTTCTTTTTAATATTCTTGCGGAATACTTTTTCTTCCTTAACGCTCCCGCTTTTACCGTTTGCAACCGTGATCTCCGAATAAAATCCGTTAGCGGAAGATATAGCGTACAGACCGAAGAATGAAGTGATAACAAGAAGCACATAAACCGAATAGTCCGCATCTTCGGATAAAAATGCGGGTATAAACAATACGCACCATGTGAGTATCAGCGGCAATGCACGGAATTTCTTATAGCAGCACAGCACCGAAATAAAGCATATAACACAGGTTATGATCAACATTGCTATATTCATTCCGCTGACAAAATCCTGCGTTCTTGTAAGAAACGCATGGGAATTGACAGGAACAAACTGCAACGTCGAAAGCAATCTGCTGTCAAGCTGAATAAAAATATAATCCTTAAATAAAATCAGAGATTCATTTATTGCCGTATGAAAGAAATAGTATACTACAACCGCTCCGAATACTAATACAGGAACCGCATACCGTTTTTTTATAAGTATAAACACCGACATAAACGCAGTAACGAACAGCAGTACCTGTGCTATTGCAGAGCCGAATTCAAACGGTATGTTATATATATTCATAAAGCTCAGTACGGTGCCGACTGTCAGCATATATGTCAGAGCCAGCTTAACAAGAAGTATCGGTATAGGATTTACATTCTTCCGATACATATTACCGACAAGAATTATCGGTTGTTGATTAAGCCGGGAGCTGTTTTTGATTTTCTTATTTTTACTCAAGTCAATTCTCCGTAGTAAATCAGATTTAAAAGCACTATTGCTTTTTATGCAGTTCTATTGCAGCATTAAGAGAAAGAACAATGTCGTCCTTGTCTATCTTCCATAATTCAAAACCCGTTGTAACGGATATTGCATTGGCAAGCTCACTTTGTTCATCCGATTCAAAAGGTCCGCTGACAAGCAAAATTTTAACCCGCTTGTTGCGGAAAAGCTCTATATCAGTCATTTTGCCTATAAAGTCACGTCTTAACTGTGAGGTTATAAAATACACTGTAGATGTATCCCCCGATGATTCTATGCAGCTGCTTGCAACAGTTTCCGGCAGGAATGTTTCTTCCTGACGAGGCAGTACACTTATTATATCAAATAAAAGTATATTATCCTCTTCGTTCTTGACAGAAAACTGCTCGCATTGCTTGTCTGCCGGAGAATACCAGGCATTAAGACAACTTTGCTTCATGGAAATCAGCGAAAGGTTCAGCGCAAGCATGACCTCTATTATGCTGTCCGTTGCTTCTGCGTTGTCCTCTTCAAACGGGAAATATTCGTTTAAATCGGGAATAATGATACAACTTCCGCCTATACTGCGTTCCATTTGCTTTACCATAAGAGTATCGTGTTTTGCCGACATCGGCCAGTGTATGTTTTTTATCGCATCGCCCTGATTGTACTCTCTTATGCTCGCAAATGCGTTCTTATCAAGTGAAAAGCTGTTTTGTGACAGTGTTTCACTGTCACCGTCACCTGTATCAATTATAGGTTCAATAACAAGTTTTCTCGGCAGAACTATATAATTCTCATATTTCTCTACTTTTTTTCTTGCTTTGTAAATTTTAAAAAGGTCATAAAATACGAAGCTCTCAACACCCGATTTATATATACCTCTGTATTTCACCGGCGTATTGAAATTAACGGTGATCGAAGAAAGCGGCGGCACGCTTACCATTATTTTCTGCCACTCGAATTTTTCACTGTTCTTATAGGGAAAATATCCGACAAGTTCTCCCGGTGAAAGCGGTATGATAAATCTGTTGGATATAGTAACGGATATATCGGTATTTTCAAATTTTTCTGAGGTAAGCGTCCTGTATCCGATCTTTATATTCAGTGCCGATTTTGAAATAATCAGAAGAACAAAAGATATAATAGGAATAATAAGCGATATCAGGAACAAGACCGAAGTCAGCTTGCTCTTATACGAAAACATAAGCACAGTGCTGACGATGAAAAAAACTATATAAAAAAACCTGTATTTAGCCATTAAATTAACCTTTCGACTTATTCATTACTTTTGAAAGGGGGTCTTACAGCTTTCATTATTTCAGAAATAACATGATCAACACTTACACGCTTAACTTTTGCTTCCTGTGTAAGATGAATTCTATGGGGAAGGACATAATTTACCATAAGTGCAACATCTTCGGGTATAACATAATTGCGGCCATTCATAAACGCAGCACTCTGAGCAGCTCTCATAAGTGCGATAGAAGCACGGGGGCTTGCGCCGAGAGCGGCAAAAGGATGAATTCGTGTTGCAGACACTATATCTACAATGTATTTATATATAGCGGCGTCTATGTGAGTTTCTTTTACTGCCGCTATGCAGTTTTTTATATCATCTACACTGCATACAGGCTCAACGGTTTCCATAGGATTGCCGTTTTTTCTTCTGTAAAGAATCATCGCCTCGTCCTCAGCCGTGGGATAGCCTACGGAGAGCTTTATAAGAAAACGGTCAAGCTGAGCCTCCGGCAGAGGATATGTTCCGACATAGCCGAATTCATTCTCTGTGGCAATTACCATAAAAGGATCGGGGAGCTTATGTGCAACGCCATCTACCGTTACCTTCTTCTCTTCCATCGCTTCAAGAAGAGCCGACTGGGTTTTCGGAGATGTTCTGTTTATTTCATCGGCGATGAAAATATTCGTCATTACAAGACCATTGCGATATTCAAACTGCTCACTGTCACGGTTATACATCGTGAATCCTGTAATATCAGACGCCATCACATCCGGCGTAAACTGCACTCTTCTGCATGAAAGCGATGTTGCCTTTGCGAGTGCCATAGCAAGCGTAGTCTTACCTGTACCCGGCACGTCCTCGATAAGCACATGACCTCCTGAAAGCAAAGCGGCAACAAGCATTTTTACTACGTCACGCTTTCCTATTATGACTTTTTCAATCTGAGTTAAAAGCTTCGGTATAAATTCGTAATCTGTGAAATTTGCTGTGCTATTATTTTCCATATAATATCCTTTGATCAACAGTTGCACAAATGCAACATCAGAATTTCTCACTGAATACACAGTATGAGTTATCATTAATTATACCAAAACAACGTGTTAAAATCAATAGTTTTTGCAAATTGTAACCAAATTGACATAATTACAGTAATTTAAAGTAAAATTTTACGGTTGCACATTGCTCACAGTTGTGATAAGATATAACCGAAAGGAATGATAATATGCTTACTGAAATTCTCAGCCGTGAAGCCTGTGCAAAGTGCCGTGTCTGTTGCGTGTTCGACAAGGACGATATATGGGAGATACCTGTTATTTCGCCCGAAACGGCTGAATATATAAAAAAGAACATTGATGAAAACGCTGAGCTTGAGCCGTATGAGGACGGATACAGGTTTGTGATGCACTTCAAGGACGGCGATGAGCTTACCTACTGCCCTATGCTTACCGACAAGGGCTGTATTCTGAAAGATAACAAACCTTTTGATTGCCGTGTGTGGCCTTTCAGAGTCAACCGTATAAGCGAAAACCTTCTCGGCATAACCGTTTCTCCCGTATGCGAAACCGTATCTGCTCTGCCTGTATCAAAACTAACCGCATTTCTTAACAAGAAAAAGGAAAACAACAGTTCGCTTGCGGATATAATGCTGGACTATGCCAAAAAGCATCCGTATATGATAAAACCTTATATAGAGGATTATCCTATTCTTAAAATTGTAAAAGAATGAACAACAGCCTGCAGTATCTTTCTCTGCAGGCTCGTTATTATTATATTATGATCAGTCAACCAGCTTTACGATCATATCCTTAGCGTCAACAGACTTAGTGATAATGCCTGTGTCAAGCATCCACTTGATATTGTTTGTCCATGTTTCCTCGCTCTGTGATAAGAACGGTGCGCCGTCCTTTTCAGCAAGAGAAAGGATAGTAGCTACGCTCTTTGTTTCAACGTCCTTGTTGAGCGGGAAGTTTTCGGTGTTCTGATTCTTGAGCAGGTTCTCAACGCCCTTTTCGGGATTTGCCTTTACATGCTCATAGCCCTTCTTTGTGGCACGGAGGAATCGTGTCAGCTTGTCGGCGTTCTTCTCTGCGTTTTCCTTAGATGTTACGAATACAAGTTCGGTATAATCAGGCACGCCGTTTTCGGTAGGCTTGATATAGTTTACTGTAAAGCCCTGATTTTCAAGCTCAGGCACTTCGTGACTGATAAATCCGCCGATTGTAGCGTCAACCTGTCCTGTTGTCATAGAAGACATTAGCTCAAATCCTACATCGATAAGCTCCGCATCGTCCTCCTTAAGACCTGCGTTCTTAAGCATCGTCTTTACAAACGCTTCATTGAGGACAGATCCGCCGTAGCCTATCTTCTTGCCCTTTAAATCAGCTACTGTCTTTATATTCTTGTCACCGAGCGACATAAGCACATTTACGGGATTCTGTACTGCCGCACCGATAGAAACAACGGGAATATTCTGATTGGCATTAGCCTGTATTACATCGTGCATATAGTAAAATCCTATATCAGCCTTGCCTGCGGAGGTCATTGAAATAGCGTCATTTGTGTTAGAGGGGAACTCAACCTTTATCTTAAGTCCTTCTTCCTCATAATAACCCTCCTCTATAGCGTCATAGAGGAAAACGTGCGAACCGTTGGGGTACCAGTCCAGTACAACAGAAACCTCCTCGAGATCCTTCGCTTCACTGCTTGCAGAAGAAACATCGGTACTGCCTCCTACTGTAGACGAAGCCGTGTTGCCTGCACAGCCGCACACGCCCAGCATAATAGCCGCCGCTGTGGCAACCGCCGTAAATCTTTTGTTTTTCATGTTAAATTTCCTTTCTCCATGTTATTAGTTTTCTTTCTATTGCACTGATAACAGCTACAACCAACATTGCACACACCGCAAGAACAACTACCGGAGCAAATACTCCCGCACCGTCAAGCTGTGTCATCATACGTTTACTGAAATATCCCAGTCCGCTCTGCGCACCGAGCCATTCGCCCATTGCCGCTCCAAGAATGCTGAGCGGTATCGCCATTTTTATTGCCGAAAAGAATGACGGCAATGTGGCAGGAAATTTCAGCTTGAAAAATATCGCCGTACTGCTCATTCCCATAGTCCTGAGCAGCTCCTCGTTTTCTCTTTTTGCGGATTTAAGTCCGTCGTGTACCGATATGGTTATCGGGAAGAATGTTATAAGCACAGCAACAAGCACCTTGCTCCATATACCGTATCCAAGCCACAGCACAAAAAGCGGAGCTATCGCCGTGACCGGTATCGTCTGCGTTGTGACGATTACAGGGTATAACGCTCTTTCTACACACTCGAAACGCTCCATCACAACGGCAAGCCCAACACCGAGAACCACGGAAATAAGAAGTCCGATAAGCGTTACAAGCATTGTCGCAGGAGTATGTACCGTAAACAGCGGCTCACGAAGCTCCCATATTTTCACTGCAATCTGTGTCGGTGACGGCAGAATGTATGCCGCATTTATGCACATTGCGATGACCTGCCATAATATAAGCAGACCTATTCCGGTAAGCACTGCAGGAAGGTGTTTTTTCATATATTATCTCCCCTCTCTGCTTTTTCCGTAAGGAATGCCCTGACAAGTTCGTTTTTAAGTTCGACAGATGACGGGGTATACAGATCCTCACGGCAGGTGATATGACTTACATCAATGACCTTTATCTGCTTTACGGGTCTGCCGCTGAGCAGAAAGATTTTATTGCCGACAAGCATAGCTTCCTCGACATCGTGCGTTACCATCATAACTGTGGCGTCAAGTCCCTTCACCTGCCCGATAAGCCAGTCCTGCATAGAGATTCTCGTAAGCGAATCCAGTGCCGAGAACGGCTCGTCAAGCAACATAAGCTCCCTGCCGTGCCACAGCTGTACAAGCGTTCTTGCAAACGATACCCTCTGACGCATACCGCCCGAAAGTTCTGACGGACGTTTATTCTCACAACCCGACAGCCCCACTTTTTCTATTGCCTCTTTTGCCTGCGAGATACGCTCGGCCTTTGACATAGGCAGTGCCTCAAGCGGCAAGGTCACATTTTTAAGTATGTTCCGCCACGGCATAAGCAGATCCTTCTGCGGCATAAATGCCGCCGTGCCGGTCGCCTCTTTCGGTGTTTTCCCGTTTATCGTGATACTGCCCTTATATTCCGTTTCAAGACAGGTCATAAGACGGAACAGCGTGCTTTTTCCACAGCCGGACGCACCGATAACGGTAATTATATCATTCTTTTCAGCCGAAAACGACAGATCCTCAAGCAAAAGATAATCGTCCTCCTTATAGCCGAAGGTGACATTGTTAAACTCAACAAAGGACATCTTATTTATCCTTTTCGACTATCTTATAGTTGTGCATAAGCGGACCGCTGCCCTTGCCTAAATCCAGCTTTGCGGCGATCGCTCCCGCAAGATATTCCTTTGCGTTTGTCACAGCCTGTACCTTGTCTGACGTTAAAGCAAGGTTGCAGGCTATGGCAGATGAGAATGTACAGCCTGTGCCGTGCGTATTCGGATTATCTATGCGCTTGCCGTTTATCCAGTGATTTTCACCGCCGACATAAAGCAGATCATCGGCTGTATCGTCAAGATGACCGCCCTTTATTACTATTCCGACGGTTGAAGGGAGCTTATCGGAAAGCACCTTTGCCGCCTTTTCCATTTCTTCTCTTGTGGTTATCTTCATACCGGTCAGCACCTCAGCCTCAGCAAGATTCGGCGTGATAATATCCGCAAGAGGAAGAAGCCTTGTCATAAGTGCGTCTGTAGCGTCCTCGCTGATAAGACGGCTGCCGCTGGTCGCTACCATTACAGGATCGGCTACTATATTCACAGCCTTGTATTCTTTCAGCTTTTGCGCTATCGCCTCGATTATTTCAACATCGCTTACCATGCCTATTTTTACAGCATCGGGACGAATATCGTTAAATATGCAGTCTATCTGATTCTTCAGAAAATCAGCCGAGCTGTTCATAATACCGTATACGCCCGTTGTATTCTGCGCCGTCAGTGCCGTGATTGCGCTCATTGCGTACATTCCGTGCATCGTTATTGTCTTTATGTCAGCCTGTATTCCCGCACCGCCGCTGCAGTCCGAGCCGGCTATTGTAAGTATCTTTTTCATAATATCAGGTCCTTTCTTATTTTACCGAACTTTCCGCTACTTTTTCGGCTTTTGCCTTTAAATCTATGACAGCAGACGAAATATCGTCAGCCGCAAAAATTGCCGACACTACCGCCACTCCGTCAAGACCAAGCCCCTCAAGCTGTGATATGTTATCCTTATTTATGCCACCTATCGCAACCACAGGTATTTTTACCGAATGTGCAACATCGGACAGCACCTTGTGATCTATCGCACCTGCGTCCGTCTTTGTCGAGGTCACAAATGCCGCACCGCTTCCGAGATAATCCGCACCGCCGTTTTCCGCCTCCAGTGCCTCTTTTACGTTATGAGCGGATACGCCTATTATCTTATCCGCTCCGAGATATTCTCTTGCGGCTTTTATGTCAAGGTCGTCCTGTCCAAGATGAACACCGTCTGCGTCGATTTCCTTTGCCAGCTTTACGTTATCGTTGATAATAAGCGGAACATTGTACTGCTTGCATATCGGCTTCAGCTTAAGGGCAATCTCCCTGAAATGCTCATAGCTCGTGTGCTTTTCACGAAGCTGGAATATTGTAACTCCGCTCTTTATCGCCTGCTTTGCCTGTGACAGAAATTCCTCGTCACTGTTGCTCCACGCTCTGTCGCTTACCGCATATAAAAGCATCTGCTTTGGTGTTATGTTCATATATAAACTCCTTTCGGGCAATAAAAAACGCATACGGAACACCACCGTATGCGCTGTTTTACTTACGTTGGCATTACCCAAATCAAGTTATCGGTCGGAAATTCCATTTCCCTCTCAGCCTGTCAAACAAGCTCCCGTTCGCTTTTTTCAGTTATCTGATACATTGTACAACAAAATATGTTCGTTGTCAATGTCAAAATCTGCCTTTTTAATAATATCAACCGACTTTTTATCGTCCGTCTTGACGCAGACGCTTATAAAGTAATCTTCATTATTAAAACGTGTGCCATAATGATAAAAAACCGCACCGCTTTCAAAAAGCGTCCTGCCGTTTTCCTCATCAAAGCACTTCATCTTCAGATCAGAGCCTACCCCTTCGCCTGTCATTTTCGCATAGCTCTCTTTGAGCGTCCACAGCCGTGAAAATGCCTTGTCGCTGTCCGCCGAAGTCAGAATATGTTCCGTTTCCCTGTCGCCATAGCACCTTTTCATAACAGCACCGCTTGCACGGCGCACGCTCTCGCAGTCAACCCCTACAGGAGCCCTTGACAAAACAGTCACAGCAAGTCCGTCACAGTGAGAAATGCTGAAATAAACAGGATTGCCCTTGATATACGGCTTTCCGTTTTCGGCTTTTACTATATCGTTTTGTGAAAAATCAATTCCGATATGAGAAAACGCTTTTTCAAGCAGCAATATTCCGCATTTATGAGAATACCCGTGATAGCCGGATTTGATTACGGATTTTTTCTTTATAGGCGATACGAATATAAGAGGTTTTTCAACGTTCATCAACAAAGCCCCAATCTCAGAAAATCATTTATGTTCTTCCACAGCACCTTTTCCTTTACATCCTCACCGAGCGGTATCTTATCGAGAAACTCAAGGTCCTTGTCCGCTCTCCACATAGGATAATCTGTACCGAAGAATACCCTGTCGCAACCAAACTTCGTAATAAGTTCTGCGGCTTTTTCGGGTGTCATAGAATAGAAAGAACTGCTGGTATCTACCCATATATTATCAAATCCCACAAGCTCCTGCTCCGCCTTTTCCCACTCCGACCATCCGCCGAAATGAGCAGCAATAAAGCGTGTATGCGGATATTTTCTCGCTATTTCCGCCATAAGTGACGGGTTTGAATAATTATAACGCTTATCGCCTGTATGAATGAGAAACGGCAGCTTATCGCCTACCGCATCATACAGCCTGCAAGCCTTTTCATCGTTTATAGCGAATTTCTGAAAGTCCGGGTGCAGCTTTATCCCATGAAGACCAAGAGAAATAAGCCTGTCGATCTCTTCTTCCATGTCTTTCATATCCGGGTGTAGTGAACCGAATCCTATCAGCTTATCCGGATACTTTTCTACCGACTTCACGATAAAATCATTGATTCTCTTTACCTGGTGCGGCACTGTGGCAACAGACTGAACAACATACTTCGAAACGCCGCACTCATCGCCCTGCTTTATAAGCATATCCGCCGTACCGTCAAAGTTCATATACAGATCGTAAAAACTGCCGATGTTGTCTGTCGCTTTCTGTGCGATCTTTTCGGGAAAAATATGAGCGTGTGCGTCTATTATATATTTACTGTAACTTAACATATCATTCTCCTTAATAATATGCCGGAATGTGATAAAACGGCGGTGTACCACTTAACGTACACCGCCGTTTGCAACGAAGAATCAATTATTCTTCATCTTCAGGAACATAATTCATGATTGCGTCAATACCTGCGCTTGTAAGCTCATATTCCTTTTCAAGCTTTTCAAGATATTCAGCACCTTTAGGCTCAATGTGATAATAAACACGAGTACGTCTTCTGCCGACAAGCTCAAGACGATCGGTGATAAGACCTTTATCCAAAAGTCTGTAGAGAGTAGGATACATAGAACCTTCTGTGATTCTGAATGTGCCGTTACTTCTCTTACCGATTTCCTGAGTAAGCTGATAACCGTACATTTCTTCGCCGTTTAAAAGATGAAGAATGAGCATTTCCAGTGTGCCTCTTTTAAAGTTTTCCTTTATTCCCATCATAAGATAATTACCTCCTTATCTTTACTTAATATTG
>OHHT01000512.1_pt1 | contig 14085 bp, 12 predicted proteins | sample 1568061 | NCBI WGS metagenome assembly OHHT01 (sample SAMEA3879550, study PRJEB24766) | human gut metagenome | biome: human-associated habitat; feature: feces | place: USA | collected 1985/1987 | reverse complement strand
TTTCTTTCTTTTTTCCCTTTGTCATTGTTTTCCCTCCGTTACAGTATCAAAAGCTGCTTTGCGGCCTTTGTTATCACTTCGCATCCGCCCTCGCGCAGGATGAGCACATCCTCGATCCTCACGCCGAATTTGCCCGGCAGATATATTCCCGGTTCATCGGTTATTATCATACCTTTTTTCAGCATTGTTTCACTTCTCGGAGATACAACGGGAGATTCGTGGATATCAAGTCCTACACCGTGACCGGTTGCATGACCGAAATATTTTCCGTAACCGTTTTCCGAGATTATATCTCTTGCAATTTTATCGACATCAGAACATTTTGCTCCGGGTTTTACGCTGTCGAGTACAGCAAGCTGAGCTTTTAATACGATGTCATAAACCTTTTTCATTTCTTCGTCAGCCGACTTGATTGCTACCGTACGCGTAGTATCGCTGTGATAGCCGTCAAAAACTGCGCCGAAATCCATTAAAACGAACTCGCCCTTTTGAATTTTCTTATCGGACGGAACGCCGTGCGGAACGGAGGTGTTTTTTCCCGAAAGTGCGATAGTATCGAACGAGATCGCCTCCGCACCGTGGGAAAGCATATAGAAATCGAGCGAACGTGCAACTTCAAGCTCGGTCGCACCCTCTTTGATAACGTTTCTGAGCGCATTGTCAAGCGCAGCTTCGGCGATATCCTGCGCTTTCTGCATCTTTTCAAGCTCCTCGGCAGTTTTAACGCTGCGAAGCTTTGTTATTGCATCGCTCAGAAAGCCTGTCGAATCAATTTTGAAGCCTTCAAGCTTTTCGGCATAGGTCGAAAGCTCTGCGACTGTCATTGTTTCCGCTTCAATGCAGACCTTTTCCGTGCCGTGTTTTTTGAGCAGATCGACAAGCTGGCTGTAAAACTTTGTCGAGCGAACGACCTCGCAGTCGGTGACCTTTTCCTTTGCCTTTTCAAAATAGCGGAAGTCGATGAGAAGATACGCCGCATCTGGGAAAACGAGAACTGCGCCTGCGGAGGACTTCATTCCGCAGAAATAGCGGCGGTTTATGTCGGAGGTGATGAGTGCGCAGTAATTCTCCTGCGGCATTTTTTCACGAAGCTTTTCAATATTATTCATGGCAATACTCCCAAACAGCCCTCATACCGAGGAAATAGCCCATTTTTCCGAAGCCGAATATAGTTCCGCTGCAAACGGGCGAGATAACGGAAGTGTGACGGAATTCTTCACGCTTTTCGATGTTTGAAATATGGACTTCGACAACAGGTATCTTCACCGCTTCGATAGCGTCTCGGATAGCGTAGCTGTAATGAGTGTAAGCGCCTGCGTTGATGACGATGCCGCACTTGTCAAGGCGTGCAGCGTGGATCTTGTCGATGATAGCGCCCTCGTGGTTGGACTGGAAACATTCGCAGCTGTCAAAGCCAAGCTCCTTTGCGAAAGCCTTTATCTCTGCGCAAACACTGTCGTAGGTGTCGTGACCGTAGATGCCCGGCTCACGCTCGCCGAGCAGATTAAGGTTCGGTCCGTTGATTATAAGTATATCTTTCATTTTTATACCTCGTTTTATACAAAAATAAGAGCGGAGAAAATTCCTCCACTCCTATTTTAATACCAAATCGGGGAAATGTCAATTATCCGACAGTTTGAAAAGGCTTTTATACGGAAATTTTATCCGAAAAAGCCATCACCACAGAACGATCTGCTCAATATCCGTGTTCATATTTACTTTTTCAAAATATTTCGCCGCTTTCGGACTGACATTGAAAAGCTTATCCGAATAGGACAAGGCATATTGCGCAAGCTTCCCGTCATTATCATAAATAAAGCTGTATTCGTACAAAGTAGGATTTACGGTGACGGTCATTTCATCGTGAACGTATTCCTTAAACATCGGGAACTGCGGGGCATATCTGTCATAGCCTGTACAGCGCACGAGCTTTTCCGAACTGTATTCATACTGCTCGCCCGAAATATACTGCAAATTGCCGTAGGTGTCAAAATGGGCATTATCTATGCGAAGCAGTCTTTCTCCGCTGAAAGAACAGCAGTGGATATCGAGCCGGGAGTTAAAGCTGAACGACGGTCTGATCTTTTGATCTTCGTTACGGATATAAAAGCTGTCGCAGATACTGCCGTTGGCAAAAACCTTTTGAGCCGCCAAAGCGTTATCATCGAAAAAATACTCGGTGTGATCTTCACCCTTAAAATCCCTGCCTGTGTACAGCTTTGGAACGGTATATCGGCTCATACGCAGAAAGGTCGTTAGGAATTGATCTGTCACGTCCGTTTTGTTTTTGCTGTAAGCTTTTCTGGAATAAGCGGTGCTTTCAAGCTGATACCTGTTTGAATATTTTTTATAAATGTCATTCAAAAGCTCAACAGCATTTTCTATATAAGCGACATCGATCTTATCCATTGCCCCAAATCCCCCGATCTTAAATTATCCCATCAATACCAAAGCGGAAATCTTTCAAATCTCCAGCCGTTGTCCGTGTTCACCATCTTGTAATCAATAGCTTCAAACCATAAAAAGTAAGGATTGTCCTCGGTCGTATGAACGACTATCGACTGGAACATCACTGTATCATCACCGCTGTAAATGCATTTGTAGAAATGGTCGAAAACGGAAATATCTCCTCCTCTGTCGGCGCAGATGGCTTTAAGCTCCCCGTTCTCGTCCATATACGACGATGAAAGCGCCACAGCCTCATCGTATGTGAAGCCCTCGCAGACCATTGCGATGAAATCCTCCGCAGTTGTGTTTTGGATATCCTCCTCGGACAGATAATGTGAACAGCCGAAATAGGTCTTGGTCAGGGACTCGGCTGTTTTGTATATTTCTGTCTGTTCGTTCGTGAGAAAGTCAGGCGACTTTTCCTCATCGCTCATAACGCAGAAACGATGCTCGACCTGCTCACCGCCGACATTGAAAACTATCCTGTAATCGCCCGATTCAAGATCGGAATAGGGGAGCATATCCTCGGTGATATCGAGATCGACCTTTGTCTGCGGTGCAAGTTCAAGACCTATTTCAAGCGTTTCGCCGCCGCTGAAAGCCACAGGCTCTTCGCCGTTGTATATCCTGTAAAGCTTTGCCGACTCGACAGTCTTTGCTTCGTCCGAATAGTTGGAGAATACGCAGAGCAGAGTGCTTTCATGCTTGAATTCTTCATCGGGGCGGTCAAACCCTGCATCGCTTGTGCGGCACTCCCATTTTTCCTCCGAAGCTCCTCGCTTTACGCAGGGATTCGTGTAGACCATAACGTCCGAGTCGGGAACGTAACCCTCCTCCCAAGGTCCTGCTTTATACCAAGGGCTGTCGTCCATACCATAAGTGACATTCACATCGGGGAGCGCAAGCATCATTTCCTCGCCATCAGCAAGGTCATAGTTTTTGGCTTTGATATAAAGCGTTTTCAGCGAGGAATTTTTCACCGCATCGGCGAACATATCAGCCTTTATATCAGCACCCTCCAAGCGTGCGCCCGTGATGTTCGGACATTCGGAAAGGAAGTTAAGGTCGATATCCTTGCTGTAATTTTCAAAAACGATAAAATTCAGATTAGGCACTTTCGCAAGAGTTTCAAGTCCGCTCACATCTGTCACATTCCCGAAATTTATCCCTTGCAGATCTTTGCATTCCGAGGCGAAACCGAAGTCGATATTTCCGCTGTATGTATCAAATGTAAGGGTATAAATGCCGTCCGTATTTGCAATGGCGTCAAGCCCTGTGCTGTCGGTGACTTCGCCGAATGTAAGCTCTCTTATGCTTCCCCCTGCGAGAACGCCGAGGTCTGTTCTGCCATTGTATTTTTCTATCTCAATGCGGTAAATATCACGGTCTCGGATAAAGCTCAGATCGGCATCGTCAACATTTGAAAGAATAAGATCGGAGATATAATTATCCTGCGAAAGCCTGTCATAAAGCGCACCTGCGTCATCGACCTTGCTCATATCAATGTAAAGATGATATTTTTCATATCTGTAACCGTCCGAAGAAGGCTCGGTGCTGTTTTCCACAGTTTCTTCCGCTGTTTTGGCTGATGTGATTTCGCTTGTTTCGGCAGTTGTTTCAGCCGTAACTGCTGCCGTTTCGTCCGAGCCTGCCGTACTGTTTCCGCAAGCCGCCAGGCACAGTGCGGAAAGAATTATTGCCGCAAATTTTTTCCTATCCATAATGTTTTCCTCCCTGATATATAATGTCAAAGCTTATGAAACAGCGGTGCTTTTAGCCCTCTTTCTGCATAAAAGCATTGCCGCAGTATAAACCGCCAGACCGCCGATGCCGACAGCGGAAAGAGCCGTGCCGATATCCCTTGCTTTTGAATGATATTCAAATCTTATGCTGTGGCTGCCCGACGGGACGGGGACTGCCATGAAGCCTATGTTCGCTTTGGATAGCTCTGTTTTTTCGCCGTCGATATATGCGATGAGATCCTCGCTGTACGGTATGCTGAAAAACACAAGCTCGGGCGTTTCAAGGGTAATCTCGGCGGAAAAGCCGTTCCTGTCGGCTGTGAAGCTTTCGGCACAGCTTTCCCTGCGCTTTACACACTCCTCGGAAAGCTGTTCATCTGTAAGCGCATATATCTCATCTTCGGGAATTTCTTCAAGATATCCCGAAACCGTGCTTGTATCATTCACGACCATCGCTTTGAGCATAAGTCTTCTCTTTACATCGTCATCGAGAGCGTCAAAGCATTCCCTTGAAATGCAGTAGTCATAGCAGAAGCCCATCGGGATAAAGTCGGGATTTTCATAGATATAATATATGCCCTGCTGTTCCTTGAAGATATGCTTATCGGAAAAACCTGCCAGGACTTTCTGATTTGATACAAGCGTTTTTACGGAGCAGAGACATTCGGAAGCATAGTCGCAGTAGATATTGTAATACTCAAAGCCGAGAGCCTCGCAGTATTCATTTACATAGGGCGAAACGGAGCTGTTGAAGAAGTACAACGAGCCTTCCCCCCAGAGAATATTGAAGTTGTCGAACTGGTTTGTGGCGGTGACTCTTTTCCCGTATGAGGTCTCCTCAAGTTCGGGATAGGTCTGCCGCATTTTTACGGCAATATCGGGCAGGCGGTTTTCACCCATACCATAGAGCAGGGTGGTCTCAGTCAGAACGAACGCCGCACCGATAACAAGCACAGCTATTTTTTTCGGATAGTTTTCGTCCTTTTTCACGATATAGATCATAATCCCCGTGATGATAAGTCCTGCGGCGGTAAGTCCGAGGTTTGTCCACTTCTGCGAGTCACTGTAATAAGCGCCGGTTTCCCAGAGCGAAAGCTTTTCCATCGGGAATATGAGCGTGAAAACAGCTGTCGCAATAACGACCGCTCCGTTTATGATAATGCCGAGCCTGAATTTTTCGGGCGAGTTTTCAAGCGCAAGCGCAGTCATCACCGACATTACAAGCACGGGCGCAAACATCCACCTTGCGTAATATGTAGTTCTTCCGAGAGAAAAAATGCTGTTGAGTATCGGAACGAACGCAATGACGGCGCATATCGAAATAAGCTTTTTCTGCCAGCTTTTTTGACGTGTGCAAAAGGCAGCGATAACGCCCGACATTCCGAACAGGGGAATATATGCCGCCTGAGACGACCACCTTGAACCTGCGGGATATTCGCCCCTGAAATCGGGGAAAACGTTGGTGTAGCCCTGAGTATCGGGAACAGTGAACACCGACTGCAGAATTCTCGCATACCGCCACGGTGTCTCATAGAAAAGCATCTGCATGATATTGTTCAGCGAATAGGACTCGCCGAAACGGGGACTTTCCAGAATACACACTACCGCAGGAACAATAACGATGCCTGCGGCGGCAGTTCCGAGCAGAGCCTCCGCACCGAGGCAGAAGAAATCCTTTGCCCCGATGCGGAACTTTTCGTCCGTGAGCCGCACAAGAAAATACAGTATAACAAAAATCACTTCGATAACGAACAGATAATAATTCGTCAGTGCGCATAAAGCAACAGCCAAGCCGAACAGCCCTCTGCGCTTTTCCGTCACAGCCGTTTCAAGCGCATAAAGCAGGAGAGGAAAGAACGCTATCCCGTCCATATAATGGAACACAAGATTTGTCATCTGATATCCCGAAAAGGTGTAAAGCATTGATGCGATCAGCGCATAGCAAGGCTCTTTGCAGAAGCGTGAAGCGTACAGATACCCGTTGACGCCGCATACACCAAGCTTGAGCGCAATAAGGAACGGCACAGCATATATGACAGCTTTTTGCGGAATAAGCACGGTGATAAGAGTGAACGGACTGAACAGGTTGTAAAAGCTGTAAGCGTCAAGGAAGTCCATTCCCAAGCCTGCGTAAAAATCATACTGCGGAACAGTCATTTCGCCTAAAATTTGGCGCAGATAGACGAGAAACGGCACTTGCTGAGATTCAAAATCGCCGTAAAAATAGAATAAAAATCCATTTTCTGCGGCATAGGGCAGTGCGGAAAGCAAGAACACCGCCGCACCTGCCAGAAAAGCGGTAAGGCAGTATTTTGCGGTCACACGTTTTGGTTCGGCAAGGCTGTGCAAATCATTCATCTCCATGTAATTTATTAATGCAGCTCATTTTCAGCCGCATCGCACGGCGGAAGGTCAGTTCCAGAGGTCGAACCTGTCAACTCTCCAGCCGTCCTCGGTGTTTTTCATCACATAATGATGATCATCGTTAAAGCTTACATCATAAGGGCTGTCAGGGTGACAGCTTATAACGACAGCCTTGAATTCAACCGTGTTTTCGTCTGACGAAACGGGGATAAAGCAGTGGTCAAAGTAAAGAAGATCAGTACCCCGTCCGCCGCCTTCGAGAATAAATTCGCCGTCCTCGCCGATATAATCCTTTGCAAGCTCATCTGCAAACTCCTTGGTGAAAACGCCGTAAAGCATTTCCATAAAATATTCGGGAGTGTGCGCTTCGGCATAGACCTTCGGCATATAGCGATCTGCCCAGAACCAGGTTCCCATAACGCCCGATGCCTGCGCAAAAATATGCTGCTGTTCATCGGTCAGAAATGTCGGTGCATAAACATCATATTCATAGGTGACCAAAGTTCCGTTCTCTTCCGAACCCGAACAGCCTTCCTCCGTGTGCTTTTCGGAGTGAAGTTTACAGTTGTCGATGAAAAATCTGAATTCCGACTTTTCATCGCCGAAATTCACGACCGTGCGGTAGATGCCCGATTCGCAGGCGGAATAATCGAAATCCGCCGACTTTAAAAGATAATCGGTCTTGTGCAAAGGCTCAACGGTGAAGTCGATGTTCAGAGTGTCCGAGCCGTCGGCAAAATTCATCGGAACGCCGTCCGAGTCACGCACTATCTGTATGCTGTCAACGGTCACAGGTTCGTCCGTGTAGTTGGAAAAAGCGAAAATAAGCTCCTTGCGGTATTTCCATTCGCCGTTTTCATAATCAAGAAGTTCATTGCTGTCACGACATTCCCAAGTGTCAACGCTGCTCTTTTCGCTGTCCTGACTTATGCTCGGCTGAACGAAATATACAAGTCCCTCCTCGGGGTTGCCCGTGTCGTATTCGTCAACGTTTTCCGCAGTTGTTTCCTCGGGTTCGCCATCGGTGATGTTGGTTTCTTCCGCAGTTTCGGCAGTCGTAACTTCGCTTGTTTCGCTTATTTCGACAGTTGTTTCAGCCGTGCTTGCCGTTGTTTCGTCCGAAGATGCCGAAGTGCTTCCGCAGGCTGTCAGGCACAGAGCGGAAAGGATTATAGCCGCATATTTTCTGTAATTCATAATGTTATACCCCCACATATAATAAAGCCGACCAAAGCAATGCAATGGTCGGCTGTGCTTTGTAACTATAATTATACCATATCTTGCCGAAATAGCAATTACAGTATGGTTACAAATTGCAGGGAAGTCCCGTGGGCAGTTTTTTAAAGCTATTGGTGACTGCGGGACGGGAAACCCGTCCCCTACTACATTGTAATCTCTAAAACTTTATATTTGGATAAAGATGTTTCAGCTTAATGCGGGCAGTTTCGGAAGTAAACTGCCATGAAACACCTTTTTGTTTGGAATTACGGGCAAGATGCCAGTCCTGTAATTTTTCATTCAAGGCTTCAACCGATGGAATACGAACTCCCAAAAGACATTGAACAGTAAGAGCAGATAGCTCTATCTCCGCAATATCTAACCATGACCCATGCTTGGGAGTATAGTGTATTTCTAATTTCTGCGAAAGTCTGAATGCTTCTTCGGGTGAAAAAGCTTTGTAAAACGATGATATATTATGAGTGTTAAGGTTATCCATAACAAGAACGATCTTTTCTGCTTTCGGATATTTTTCATCTATCAGCCATTTCATCTGGTTTGCCCAATCAATGGCTGTTCTGCTTGGAAGCGCATGAGCTTCTCTCCATTGACCCAATGGTTCTGTAAACATAAAGATAGAGCAAGAGCCTTTTCTTTCATATTCAACATCATATTTAAGCGAATGGTTGTTTTCACTCATTTTTATTGGTTCAAGGTATTCATCTAAAAGCTGAAATGGTTTTTCGTCCATGCATATTACGGGAATGTCCTCGTTAAACTCACGGGAATATACTTCCAGAACATCTTCCATACGAGCAACAAACTCAGCATTCTGTTTTGGAGGTATGCACCACATCTTTTTCAAATGAGGCTTATATTTTGTTTTTTTTAAAGCTTGTGGATCGTTGTGTGTGAAATTTCATTAACATAATTTAATTCCACTACTTTTTCAGCTAAAAGCCTGACAGTCCAGCGAGAGCAGCCTTCGGGAGGTTCACTGCATGCAAGAGCTATTATTTGAGCTTCAGCCTTTCCGTCGATCTTGGGTTTTACCGGTGGAGTTTCTCTTTTCTTCCTTGTCAAGTATGAATCTATATCATGATTTTGAAGAAATTCGTCACGCATGTTATATACAGCTTGCGCTGAAACTCCTGCTCTTTCGGCTGTTCTTTTGTATCGAACATGGTCTTGCTTTCCTGTTCTGTCAAGCATCAACAATACTCGTGCTCTTGTTATTTCATGTGAATTATGAACACCTGCCCTTATTATTGATTTCAAATATTCCTGTTCTTCTATGCTCAAATATATTTCCTTGTTTTTCATACGATACACTCCTTTTTATTAGTGTACCATATTTATTTGCATTTGTAAAGATTTAGAATTTACGGAGTACTACAATAATTATAGATAATATGATAAACTCGTTGGAATACCGTGGGTTACAATCACAGCAATGATGTGTAATAATCCTTCATCGTTTTGGCGTCCTCGGTCTGAGTTCCGTCACTTTCGCAGATAAATGTCGGCGCAAGGTTTTTCTTCGCAACAAGCTCCATAAGCGGCTCGAACTGCGGACCGTAAACAGTGTCGGCAAAGGTCAGGTGCTTCTTTTCGCCGCCCTTTTCGGTGTATTCTATCTTGGAGAAATGCGAGTGGAAGCATTTCAGGCGTTCGCTGCCGAGTTCGTTTTCTATCGTGTCGAGGATCTTTTCGTAGTCGGATTTGTCCTTGATAGAGCCGAATGTGCGTGCGTTGAGGTGTCCGAAGTCGATACAGGGGATAAAGCTTTCATCGATCTTGCAAAGCTCCATAACTTCGTGCAGATCGCCGAGCTGATTTATCTTTCCCATAGTTTCGGGACAGCAGCGGATATTTTCAAGTCCCTGCGCAACAAGCTCCTCACGGGCAAGCTTCATCGTGTTTTTGGCAAGCTCGAGTGCTTCCTCTCTCGTCATCTTCGAGCATGAGCCGCTGTGGATAACAATTCTGTCGCCGCCCATAGCGTTCACTGCCTTTGCCGAAGCTAAAATATAGTTCACCGAGTTAAGACGTTTTTCCTCCTCAACGCTCGAAAGCGAGATAAAGTAAGGCGCGTGAACGGAAACGGTTATCCCTGCATCGTGCAGAGCTGCGCCGATCTCCTTTGCGCTCTCCTCGGAAACACGAACGCCCTGACCGCACTGATATTCAAAGTGGTTCAAGCCGAATTTCGTGAGGTATTCACCGAGCTGTGTGGATTTTTTATAGCCCATTTCCTTGAAGCTTTTTGCAGCTCCCGCAGGGCCGAATCTTGCGTTTGGCATAGTTTTTTCCTTTCAAAAAGCATGGGGTTCTGATTTTTCCCGAATGCTCAGTCTATCTTCTGCTCCAGCTTTGCCGTTATCTCAAATGTCGTTACTTCCTCCGTTACGGTCTTGCGGTAGACGGTCAGAGTTATCTCCTCGCCTGCGATCTTGTCGTCAAGAACGTCCATTACAGAGTCGAGGTCTTTTACGGGCTTGCCGTCAATTTCCGTGATGATATCATACGGCCGAAGATCCTTTGTTGCGATATCGCAGGTCGGGTCTACGCTCATTACGCATATTCCCTCCACAACGCCAAGACCTTCTGCCGTTGCGCTGTCCATCGCTATAAACGTGATGCCGAGCTTTGCCCTTCCGGGGACATAGCCGTTTTCGATAAGCGCTTCCGCAACGGGAACTGCGTCGTTTATCTCTATTGCAAAGCCTATTCCGTCATAAACAACGTGGTCAAGTCCGCCGACCGAGATGCCTATTACCTGACCGTACATATTGACGAGCGCACCGCCCGAATTTCCGGGGTTGAGTGCTGCATCGGTCTGTATGCATCGGAGCGTTCCGCTTGATGAATAGTCGGTTTCTATTTCTCTGCCGAGGGCACTTACATAGCCGAAGGTTATGGAATTTTCAAGGCTTCCGCCTGCGCCGATAACTGCGACCTGTTCGCCGAGGATAACTTCGTCCGAATTGCCTATTTCCGCCGAAACAAGGTCATCGGCTTCTATCTTTACCACTGCCAAGTCCTGCTTGCGGTCTATGCCGACAAGCTTTGCTTCAAACTGCCTGCCGTCGTTGAGCTGTGCCTTGAACTGCGCATCTTCGTCAACAACGTGCGCATTCGTGAGGATATATCCGTCGGTCGAGATGATTATTCCCGAGCCGTGCGAGGTCATCTGATACGGTGTATCGCTGTAAACGCCGATAAGAACCTGCGAGGGGAGAACTCTCTGCGCAACGCCCTCCGTTGTGAGCAGACCCGTTTCCTCATCGGCGTAATATTTCGCTTCAAGTACGGGACGGGGAGAGGTCGGGAGGGTTATCCGGACACGCTTTGTATCCTTATCCTTGCTTTTTTCGCTTGCAGTCTGCGTTTCAAGCGAACTGAACGAGCTGTCGCTCTTGGTCTCGATGAATTCGGCTGCCCTTTTTGCCACAACGACCGACAATATAACGATCGCAATGAACATCGCAGCGATAAGCGCAATTATTATCGCCATCCAGACAGCCGAAAGCCGCTTTTTCTTCGGGGGAACGTTCTGAACTCCGTTAGGCTGCTGATCAGGCTGTGCATACTGACCCTGCGGCATAGCTCTGTTGCCGTAGGGAGCATAATAGCCGTTCTGATAACCGTTGTTCGGCGGAGGATATGCGCCTTGCTGATATGGCGGAGGAGTTTGCTGATTTTGCGCAGCGTTCTGATATGGCTGTGCAGCATCATTGCTTTGCGGCGGAGCAGGGCGGTACTGCGGCTGAGGTGCGGCAGGCTGCCCATAGCCCGGCTGTGCATAACTCTGCTGACCGAGGTTCGACTGACCAAAACCCGATTGTCCGAGGTTTGTCTGTCCAAGACCTGACTGTCCGAAACTTGACTGCTCGGAGCTTGGCTGTGTAAAGCTTGGCTGTCCGAGACCCGACTGCATAAAGCCCGGCTGCTCGGTATTCTGCTGCGATGAGGAAGCTTCGGGTGAAGCTGCTTCATTCGGTGTGTTTTGGAAAAGGTTCGGTTCGCTCATCTTTTCGGGCGAAGCGGAGCTGCCTGATGTATTATCCTGCAAAGGCTGTGTATTCTCCGTATTGGAATTGTTTTCGCCAAAATTATCCACAATATGCCTCCTTTATAAAATAAGCCGCACAGTTACAGACATTCACATAGCTTGTAATTGTGCGGCAAAATGTTAAAGCGTTATTTCAAATTCAACAAAGCTGTTGGGTTCGCTGCGGACAAGTATCTTTCCGCCGTGGAGCTTTATTATCGAGCGCACGATGGAAAGTCCCAGACCAACGCCCGTTTTGTCGATGCCTCTTGAAGCGTCCGCTTTGTAGAAACGGTCGAATACCTTTGATATCTCGTTCGCTTTAAGACCCTCGCCGCTGTTTCTGATGCGGATAACGGGCGAGCCGTCCCTGTTTTCAAAGGCGAACTCGATATAACCGCCGTCGTCAACGAATTTTACAGCATTTTCGACAAGATTGTAAAGCACCTGCTGCATAAGGTCGCTGTCGGCGCTTACCATAAACCTGCCGTGTTCAATGCCCCTTATCTCAACGTGCTTCTCATCAATGCGTGTTTCAAACATAAGCAGCACCTTGACAAGCAGCGGCATAAGATCGAAGGTTTTCTTTGTCATTTCCATTTCGCCCGCTTCATACTTGGAGATATTGAGCATGGACTTGACAAGGCGAGCCAGTCGGTCGACCTCCCCCGAAACGATGTTGAGATAATAATTGTGCTTTTCCTTCGGTATAGTTCCGTCAAGGATGCCGTCAACAAAGCCGCCGATGGTCGTCATAGGTGTACGCAGCTCGTGCGAAACGTTCGAGATGAAGCTCTTTCGGTTCTCCTCGATAGCTTCGAGCGAGCTTGCCATTTCGTTAAGGGAATTGGCAAGGAAGCCGAACTCGTTATCCTCGGGGACATAGAGCTTTTCGGAGAAGTCTCCGCTTCCGAACCGTTTCGCCGCAAGCGTCATCTTCTTTACAGGCGTCATCAGATGCTTTACCGCCGCATAAATCGCAACGAAAACAAGCACAAGTATCGCTGCGGAAGCGATAGCAAGGGCGAATATGAGCTTCGTCAGATACTGCTGGAGCGGCGTATCGGAAAGCTTCGAGAAAAGGTAATACTGCTTTCCTCCCGCCTCAAATTTATAAACAAGGTTAAAAACTGTACTCGGGTAAAAATGGTCAAGGCTCGAAAGCTCAAAAAAGCCCTCATCGCCGACCTTATTCAGAATATCTTCCCCGATATTTCTCCCTGTATGAGAACACGGCGGTGCTTCGGAGCAAACCAAAGCAACGCCGTTTGAATCTGTTAATGTGAAAACTATCTCCGTTGTATCGGTCACGTTCAGATAGATATTGTTAAGATAATCCGTGTTCACCCCGTCAGCCGAGTCTATCGAAAGCTTTGTCATCGACATTATCGTATCGGCATTCGCAACGAGGTAGCCTTTTTTGTCGCTTTTATAAAATTCGGAAGAAATGATTATAAGAACGACCGCAACACAGACAATAGCAGCGGATATTATTGCAGCGCACAGGGTAAAAAACTCGGAGAATACGCTTTTACGCATTTTCTTCCTCTGCCTCGAACTTGTAGCCTACGCCCCATACTGTTTTGAGCGCCCACTTGTCCGAAACATTTTCAAGCTTTTCACGCAGACGCTTGATATGAACGTCGATGGTACGGGAGTCTCCGTAATACTCAAAGCCCCATACTTCGTCAAGAAGCTGATCTCTCGTATAAACACGGTTCGGGTTGGATGCGAGGTAGAAAAGGAGTTCAAGCTCCTTCGGAGGAGTATCCATTACCTTGCCGTCAACACGCAGCTCGTATCTTGTCATATTAACAACGAGCTTGTCGTAGCGTACTTCCTTGATCTCGGTCTCGGTGCTGCCCTGACCGATACGTCTTGAAATAGCCTTTATTCTTGCGATAACTTCCTTTGTATCGAACGGCTTGACGATATAGTCGTCTGCGCCGAGTTCAAGGCCGAGAACCTTATCGAAGGTCTCGCTCTTAGCGGTTATCATTATTATCGGAACGTTGGATTTTTTACGGATCTCACGGCATACCTGCCAACCGTCAAGCTCGGGGAGCATGATATCGAGAAGAATAACATCGGGTTTGAGGGCATTGAATTTAATAAGAGCCTCATCGCCGTCGTGAGCAACGATAACTCCGTAGCCTTCTTTTTCAAGATAAAGCTTTAAAAGCTCGCAGATATTATTATCGTCATCAACGACCAGAACCTTTCCAAGTGACATAATTATTTCCTCCTATCGTTTTTTCG
>OHHT01000505.1_pt1 | contig 14225 bp, 12 predicted proteins | sample 1568061 | NCBI WGS metagenome assembly OHHT01 (sample SAMEA3879550, study PRJEB24766) | human gut metagenome | biome: human-associated habitat; feature: feces | place: USA | collected 1985/1987 | reverse complement strand
TTAACACTTTATTCTCCTTGTTTTAACAAATGCACCGGAATTTCGGCTTGAGCCACTTTAAAGGCCTTAATGACCTTCAAACCCTTAAAATACAATCTTTAGCCCCTTCTCCACAGATCCCCCAAAAACACAAAAAATCCCGCAGCAATCAGCTGTAGGATTTTTAACTTGTCTTGTCGGGGTGAGAAGACTCGAACTTCCGACCTCCACGTCCCGAACGTGGCGCGCTGCCAACTGTGCTACACCCCGAGGCAGCTTCCCTTTACCGGAAATGCGGTGCAAAGTTAAGCAAAATATTTTAATGCGCCATCGTTTTGTCCGGATTTATTTTGACGTTTTTTTGCCAAAAGTATTTTTGACCGCATCAGCGGATACCGCCTGTGGGTTATGACGGTTGAGAAAGCGGCGGTTGATGTAAGCTCCGATGGCCGATGTCATGACTACGGTTATTGCTGCCAGCAGCATGAATATGAGGGTGTGGATGAGTCGCGGTATCATAATGGTGAGGTTTTTGATGTCGTTTTATCTAACAACATTTATGTAGATGGCCGTGTTCATTCTGCAATGACAGTTCTCTTCATCCAAAAGATGGGAAGCAACGAGTTTCGCGGAGCGTTGCCGGCGGGATGGAATCTAAAAAAGAGGCTGCGCCTATTTTGACACAACCTCTCCTTCATGTTTTCAGCTAACGGTTGTATGAGCCGTAGGTGTGTTTTTTAGATGGCGTCGTCCTCAACGGTCTCAAGCTGATCGGCCACAGGTGAGGGCTGATCGTTGGTGGCGGCTTCGAGTTTCTTCATGATTGAGAAGATGAAAGCGGCTGAAATTAGGCAGAGCGCGATCAGTATGGTCCACAGCAGGCTGACATCGATCTTGTCCCAGAGCATTGCCGGGATAGCAGTGAGGAAGTTGCCTATGGCTGTGGCGCCGAACCAGCAACCCATCATTGCGCCTTTATATTTCGGAGGAGCCACTTTTGATACGAATGAGATGCCCATGGGCGAGAGGAGCAATTCGGCGAACGTGAGCACAAGGTAGGTGCTCATGAGCCAGTTGGGGCTTACGAGGGTGGAGCCTTGTCCTTCGGAGGGCGCCACACCGAGGCCGATTGATCCGATTGCCATTACAAGGAAGCCGAGGCCGGCAACGAGCATGCCGTAGCCGATCTTACGCGGTGCCGACGGGTCTTTCTCCTTTTTGGCAAGCCATGAGAAGATGGCTACTGAGAATGGCGTGAGGGCTACGACATAGAAGGGATTGAATTGCTGATAGATCTGTGGCTGGATGTTGCTGACGGGATCTTCGGTGAAGTGATAGAAGAGGTAGAGTCCCACGCATGCGGCCACAAGCACGAGAGCCGAGATAAGGCGCGATGCCGTCTTTTTGCTCTGGATGAGGCTGAAAGTGGCATAGATGGCAACGACGATTGTGGCCAATGCCCACACATTGAATGCGATGCGCGTCCATCCGCCACATTCGGGCCGGGTGAACACTTCTGCGAATTTTGTGAGTGTCAAGCCATTTTGGTGGAATACCATCCAGAAGAAAATCACCACGGTGAATACGAGCAGAAGCGCTGTGATGCGGCTTTTGGTCTGGGCTTTGGTAAGCTCGGGAGCGTGCGATGAGGTTGCCGATGCGGCGGCTTTGCTGTCGGAGGTGCCGTTGTAGGTCCTGCGTCCGATCTTATAGATGAGGAAGGAGATGACCATCGAACAGCAGGCCACGGCAAATGCGTAGCTGTAGCCGGTCGAGATCGTGGCCATATATGTCTTGCACCATGCCATCAGATCGGCCGGATTGCCCGCAAAACTGAGAAGCGTGGCATATTTGTCAGGCTCAAGGGCGTCGCCGGCTATGAAGCTGTTGCAGAGGCCGGGAATGGCGGGGTCATAGACGAGATCCTTGGCTGAAAGAGCCACGCGGCAGAGCGATTCGGTGACCGACGGGGCAAACATGGCGCCGATGTTGATGGCCATGTAGAAGAGTGAGAAGGCCACGTCGCGTTTCGAACTGTAGCGCGGATTGTCGTAGAGGTCGCCAACCATCACCTGAAGGTTGCCTTTAAACAGACCGGTGCCGCATGAGATCAGCAGCAGCGCCAGCAGCATGATGTAGAATGCGGGTGAGGCAAAGGCCGATCCTTCCGGCATTGAGGTGGGGATGGCCATCACCAGATATCCCAGAAACATCACGATGATGCCGAGGGTGACTGTTTTCTGGAAGTTCCATTTGTCGGCGATGACGCCGCCCACCATAGGCATGAAATACACCAGGGCGAGGAATGTTGAGTAGATGATGCCGGCTGTCGCTGTCGATAGAGCGAATTTGGCCTGCAGAAACAGCAGAAGAATGGCCAGCATCGTGTAGTAGCCGAAGCGTTCGCCGGTGTTGGCGAGCGCGAGCACATACAATCCTTTGGGTTGATTTTTAAACATGATATTGATAATTGGATTATTGATTGCGGTGGAGATCGTCGCGGCTCTTGAAGGCCAGCGCGTAGAGACGCATCTGTTTCACCATGGCCAGCAGGCCGTTAGAGCGGGTGGGGGAGAGGTTCTCGGCCAGACCGATGCGGTCTATGAAGTAGAGGTCGGCATGGATGATGTCGTCGGGTGTCTGCCCGTTGAGCACGCGTATCAGAAGCGCTATGATCCCTTTCACTATGATGGCGTCGGAGTCGGCGGTGTAATAAACCTTGCCATCCTTCTCTTCGGCGTTGAGCCACACGCGGCTCTGGCAGCCTTCGATGAGGTGTTCGGGCGTCTTATACTTCGGATCGATGGCCGGCAGCGAGTTGCCCAGATCGATGATCATGGCATACCGGTCCATCCAGTCGTCGGTTTCCGAAAATTCGTCGATTATTTCATCTTGTATCTCGTCGATTGTCATGTCTTGTGGAAATTTATTTGGCAAATATACGAAAAAGTAGTGCGCTTAACCAAATTTATTTGGCTTTTGTCGGCTCAACATAGCTCAACACGGCTCACTAATGGCTCACTGCGGGCTCTCGGTGTAGATCACGCGCATGAGCGTGCGGCCCACATCGCCGAGTGTGGAGGGGTCGATATTCTTGATATTGTCGTCGGTGGTGTGCCATGTGGGCGGGAAGGAGCCTGTCTCGGGATTGGCGCATTCGATGATGTCGATGCACGGGATGCCGGCGCGGTTTATGAAGATATGGTCGTCGGTCACGCCACCGCGTTGCTCGTCGACAAACCGGCTGATACCTTCGGCGCGCGCGGCCTGCCACACTTTGCTGTTGACAACCGGTGCCACCGACTCTGAGAGATATTCGCGGCAGAAGCTGGCGTTGCGGCCGCCCACCATGTCGAGCAGTATGCCGTAGGCGGGACGCTGCCGGGCGCTGGTGTAGGGCGTGTGCGCCGCCCAGTATTGGGCGCCGAGAGCCCACGATGACTCGCCGGTGCTTTCGGCGTCGTGCGACCCGTAGTCCTCCACGTCGGTCAGAAGCACGTCGACGCCTATCCCCGGCGCCTGCTGCTGGAGGTTGCGGGCTATCTCGAGGATCACGGCCACGCCGCTCGCACCGTCGTTGGCGCCGTCAAGCGGCGTGCGACGCTTGCTCTCATCTTTGTCCTCGTCGGCCCAGGGTCGCGTATCGTAGTGGGCGGCGAGCAGTATGCGGCGCGGTGCCTTGGCGTTGAAGCGGGCCATGATGTTGGCCATGGGCAGACGGGTGCCATCGAAGGCCGTCACCGTGGCTTCCTGCACCATCACCGTGTCGGCGCCGTAGCCGGCAAGCTTTTCGGTGAGATAATCGCGGCACTGGCGGTGAGCCGGCGTGCCCGGCACGCGGGGCCCGAAATCCACCTGACGGGCTGTGAAGGCAAAAGCGCTGTCGGCATTGAATGCGGGCCACTTCGGCGTTTCGGCCGTTTCAGCCTGCGCGGCTGCTTCGGCACTCTTGTCAGCCGCCCCCGACGAACAGGCCATCAGCATTATGGCCGGTAGTATCATTGAAAGTAGTTTCATCGTTGTGGTTATTTTGATGCAAAGGTAGCGAAAAAACATCAACTCTTCAGATATTATTGTATCTTTGCCTTGATTATTCCAAAAGCCTGCGCATTATGGACAACGCTAAACAACGCATCGATGAGTTGAGACGCGAGCTCAACCAACACAATTATAATTATTACGTGATGAATGCCCCGGTCATCTCCGACCGCGATTTCGACATGCTCATGAAGGAGCTCGAGGCTCTCGAGCGCGAGCACCCGGAGCTCGACGACCCCTATTCGCCCACTCACCGCGTGGGCAGCGACCTCTCGAAGGGCTTCACGCAGGTGGTGCATGAGCGCCCTATGCTCTCGCTGGGCAACACCTACTCGGTGGAGGAGGTCGATGAGTTCGTGAGCCGTTGCCGCGACCTGCTCCCCGGCGAGGAGGTCACCATCGTCGGCGAGATGAAGTTCGACGGCACCTCCATATCGCTGCTTTACGAGCACGGACGCCTGGTGCGCGCCGTCACCCGCGGCGATGGCGAGAAGGGCGACGATGTGACCGAAAATGTCATCACCATACGCAGCATCCCGCTGCAGCTCAGCGGCGAAGGATGGCCCGACCGCTTCGAAATACGCGGCGAGATCGTCCTCCCGTGGAAGGCGTTCGACCGCCTGAATGCCGAGCGCGCTTTCAACGAGGAACCGCTCTTCGCCAATCCCCGCAACGCCGCGTCCGGCACGCTGAAAATGCAGAATTCGGCCGAGGTGTCGCGTCGCGGCCTCGACGCTTATTTCTATTATCTGCTCGGTGACAACCTCCCCTGCGCCACTCACTACGACAACATGCAGGCGGCGCGCAGCTGGGGCTTCAAGGTGTCTGACGTGATGACGCGCCTACACTCCATCGACGAGGTGGACCGATTTATCAGCTACTGGGACACGGAGCGCAAGAATCTGCCTGTGGCCACCGACGGGCTGGTCTTTAAGGTCGACTCGCTGCGCCAGCAGCTCAACCTCGGCTACACGGCCAAGAGCCCGCGCTGGGCCATCGCCTATAAGTTTCAGGCCGAAAGGGCGCTGACTAAGTTGCAGTTCGTGTCGTTCGAGGTAGGCCGCTCCGGCGTGATCACTCCGGTGGCCAATCTCGACCCTGTGCTCCTGTCGGGAACGATAGTGAAGCGCGCATCGCTCCACAATGAGGATATAATCCGGCAGCTCGACATCTACGACGGCGACATGCTCTATGTCGAAAAAGGCGGGGAGATCATCCCCAAGATCACGGGTGTCGACGTCTCGGCGCGTCAGCCGGGCAGTCAGCCGGTGAAGTTCGTCACTCACTGTCCGGCCTGCGGCACTCCGCTGGTGCGCGTCGAGGGCGAAGCGGCATGGGTGTGCCCCAACTGCTACGGCTGCCCGCCTCAGATCGTAGGCCGCATCGAGCATTTCGTGGGACGCCGCATGATGAACATCGACGGCATCGGCGAGGAAACGGCGCAGGCGCTTTACGATGCGGGCTTCGTCCGTGACCCTGCCGATCTCTACGACATCACCGCCGAGCAGCTCGAAACGCTCGAAGGCTTCGGTCAGCGCAGCGCGGAGCGTGTCCTCGAGGGTCTGGAGCAAAGCAAGACTGTCCCGTTCGGACGCGTCATCTACGCTCTCTCCATCCCGTTCGTTGGCGAGACGGGCGCTAAGAAGATAGCCCGCGCGGTCGGCGATATCGACCGTCTGATGTCGATGTCCGCGGAGCAGCTCACGGAGATCGACGATGTCGGCCCGCGCATCGCAGCCTCGATTGTCGACTTTTTCAGCCGTCCCTCCAATCAGCGCATCATCGGGCGTCTGCGCGTGGCCGGCGTGCAGATGTCGCTCGGCGAGCAGGCGCAGCAGGCCCTCTCCGACCGCCTCGCCGGCAAAACCATCGTGATCAGCGGCACGTTCAGCCGCCATTCGCGCGACGAATACAAGGAGCTTATCGAGGCCAACGGCGCAAAAAACTCGGGCTCGATTTCCCAAAAGACCGATTATGTGCTCGCCGGCGAAAACATGGGCCCGGCGAAGCTCGAGAAGGCTCAGAAGCTGGGCATACCTGTTATTAATGAGGATCAGTTCCTCGAAATGATTAATCCCGATTGATTTTACAACCATTTAAAATAGCTGTAACATGAAAAAAACGTTCATCTCATTCCTCGTGGCTGCCGTGGCAGTTATATCGTCGGCCATACCCGCTCAGGCGCAGTTGCGCTTCGGCCTCAAAGCCGGTGTCGCCGTCAATTCGCTCCATTTCTCTTCGTCGACTTTCGACTCTGAAAACCGCGCCGGCTTCACCGGTGGTGCTATGTTGGAGTTCACGCTCCCCGCCACTGGCATCGGTCTCGACCTCTCGGCCATGTATGTGCGCCGCAACACGCAGTGGCTCGACGACAACGGCATCACGCGCGACAACCGCGACTATATCGACATCCCCCTCAATCTCAAGTGGAAAATCAACATCCCGGTGATCAACAACGTCTTCCGCCCGTTCCTCACCACTGGCCCCGACTTCGCCATCCTCACTTCTGGCCGCAGCGTCAGCAATGCCTACCGCAACCGTAAGTTCGACACGTCGTGGAATTTCGGCTTCGGCGCCGAGCTGTTCAGCCATCTGCAGGTGGGCGCAAGCTACGGCATCGGCCTGACGAAAGCACTGAAAACCGTCGGCGCCACCGGCACCGCGGATATCAGCGGCCACAACCGCTACTGGACCATCACCGCGGCCTGGCTCTTCTGACGCTTTTGACTTACGGGAAATTTTTTTGTAAATGCCGGAAACTTTCCGGCATTTTCTGCGTCAAATTAAGCAGAAAACATCATGGCACGACACGATGACATAAACCGACTCACCGCTCGATTCCTCGAAATCATCAACGCGAACAAGGGCCTTATATATAAGGTCTGCTTTATGTATGCCGTCGATCAGGAGCATCTCAAGGATCTCTATCAGGAGGTGACGGCCAACATATGGCAGGGCATGACGTCCTACCGCGGCGATTCGAAGGTGTCTACGTGGATCTACCGCATCGCCATCAACACGTGCGTCTCCGATCTCCGGCGCAACGAACGACGCCCCGCCACGACGTCGGACCTCGACGGCGAACCGGTCGGCAATATCATCGACGAGAGCCATGAACATGCCGACCGCCTCCGCGCTATGTATGAGATGATTGGCCTGCTCGGCAAACTCGACAAAGCACTTATCATGCTCTGGCTCGATGAGTACAGCTACGACGAGATTGCCGCCATGACCGGCCTCCGGCGCAACAATGTGGCCTCGCGTCTACACCGCATTAAGCAACGTCTTATCCGGCAGAACGACGAATGATTTAACTAACGATCTTAATACACTTCCGCATATGAACACTCAACTCGACGAACTGAAAAAACGATGGAAAGGCCTCGAATCGGCGGCTGAAGCCTCCGCCCTCGGCCAAGAATCGGCCATGCGCGCGGCCGACGGTTCAGCGCGCTCACGCCGCAACTGGCTGATTCGCTGTTATCGCCTCTTGTGCATTGTCGCTGCCGTCTGGATTCCCATGGCTCCGATGGTGTTCTGTCGCGTCGGTATGCCGGTGTGGGTTTGTTGCGTCACCGCGGCTTATTTCGGCCTTGCTTCTGGCTTCTGCTTCTATGTGATGCATAAGCTTAAGACTCTCGATCTCAGCCGTATGACCACGGTTGACCTCCTCTGTTCAGTGCGCGAAATCATAGCCACACGTCTTCGCATGAAGTTGGTTATGATCGGATGTATGATCCCTTTGCTCGGGGTGCTACTCTACTACTTCAGGCTGAGCACTCCTATGCTCGTCGGCGGTATCGCCGGCGCTGTCGTCGGAGGCATCATCGGCTTCATTCAGGATTGCAAAATCCGTCGCAATCTGCGCGAACTCTCCCGCGAACTTATGGCAGCCTTCGAATGATCGTATTGAGCGTTCTCTATAAGCGACCACATTGAATTTCCACTTTGAATTTCCTCTCTGATTGTCCTCTCTGAGCGAACACTTGAGTCTCCGTTTTGAGTGACCTCTTCCCGCAACCCCCATCGCATATTTTTCTCAAAAAGGCCGTTGCACAAATTCGGGATTTGTCGCGCAAAGTGTGCAATATTAAAACGGATTTAACGCGGCCGTGTTAACGCGAGTTAATATTTGTAATATTATGCGCGAATTTCTATTGTTAATTTAACATTAGATTGCGGTTGCTAAATTATGTTTAATCCCCGGAAATAAAAGTTGAAAAATGTAAATCCATTGGCAGTCAGTTTGTTGAATGTTTGGCCGACGCGAAATAATGTGTTAACTTTGCAGTGTTGAAATAAAACACGTGCTCTCCGCACATTCATCATAATTAATAAAATTAAAAATTTACAATGGATTTAAGGAAAACGTTAGTCGCCGTCGTCGCTTGCAGCGCTGTATCTGTAGCCGCTTTCGCCGCCGGTGGATGGAAACTCCCTAAAGCACATTCTGAAATAGCCGACAATCAGGTCGAATCTAACCTCGCCGGTTCCCCCGCTTTCGTAGCTGCTTCATTTGATGAGGTAAGCGCGGCAACTCCCTTTGCTGACATCCGTGAAGAAAACATCAATGCCGAACCCGAAGCAGCCGACCCGACGGCTGAACGCATGGTAAGCTATGCCGAACGTTTCCTCGGCACTCGCTACGTGCTCGGCGCTTCTGGCCCCAAAGCTTTCGACTGCTCGGGCTTCACAAGCTATATCTATAAAAACTTCGGCATCACCCTCAACCGCAGCTCCCGCGAACAGTATCTTCAGGGTCAGAAGGTGTCGGTCAACAATCTCCGTCCCGGCGACCTCCTGTTCTTCAGCTCCCGCAGCGCCGGCCGCGGCCGCGTAGGCCATGTCGCTATGGTCGTTTCGGTCGATGCTTCTAATGGCTCATGCACTTTCATCCACGCTTCCACAAAGAAGGGCGTAACATATCAGCGATTCCCCGACGGCGGTTACTACTCGCGCAACTTCATCGGCGCCCGACGCATCCTCGGCACCGACCTCGCAACTGACCTCGCCACTCTTTGAGCTGTTTGCATTTTCTGACACAACATCTCGACATATCCCCCGGCCGTTCACCTGTGTTCGGCCGTTTTTTTATTTCCTCCCCGTTTGGCCGTTTGCCAAAGATGGCGTAATTTAGCGGCATAAATTAACCAACTTGCCATGATACTGATTGCAGATGCCGGTGGCACCACGACAAGATGGGCGCGTGTAGTCGATGGAAATTTCGATGGTGAGTGCTCAACGCAGGGCATAAACCCTGTCATCATGTCGTTCGACGAGGTGCTCAAACGTTTCGAAACCGAAGTCAGACCTTTGGTCGCGGAAGAGATGCCCGAAAGCATTTATTTCTACGGAGCCGGATGCGCCGGCTCTGTCGGCGAAATGGTCGCCGACCATCTCAAACGTATCACCGGATGCCCCGATGTGACGGTGAATTCCGATCTGGTCGCTGCCGCACGAAGCCTTTGCGGACATCAACCGGGCATTGCCTGCATCCTCGGCACGGGCTCCAACAGCTGCCTGTACGACGGTGAAAAGATCGTATTCTCTCAACCCTCAATGGGCTACGTGCTCGGCGACGAAGGCTCCGGTGCAGTGATCGGACGACGTTTCCTGAGCAATCTCTACAAAAATCTCTTTGAGGATGATCTGTTTCAGTGTTTTCTTGAGATTTACCATTACAGCATCTACGACATATACCGGAAGGTGTACCGCGAACCTGAACCCAACCGTTTCCTCGCCGGATTCATGCCTTTTATCCGTAGACTGATCGACGGCGGATGGCGGCAGGTGGAAGACCTGGTGATCGACGAATTCACCAATTTTGCCGAACGCAATCTGACCGCTTACGAAATTCCCGCCGGCCAGCCGGTCCATTTCACCGGATCCGTAGCTTTTTATTTTTTCAATGAGCTCCGGACGGCTTTAAACCGCTGCGGCTTCACGCTCGGGAAGGTAACGGCCGACCCTCTCGGTGGACTTATAGATTATCACAGCACACTATAAAGAAATGAACACTTTACGAAGCGAAGCTCCCCAGGTGGAGCTCATAATGATAAATATCACCGGTTCCGACCGCCCCGGCGTCACGGCGGCACTCTCGGAAATCCTTGCTAAATACGACGCACAGATCCTCGACATCGGTCAGGCCGACATCCACCACAATCTCGCGCTCGGTCTGCTCATCAAGACCGACAGCTCCGTATCCGGCGAGATCATGAAGGATCTACTCTTCAAGGGCTATGAGCTGCATGTGAAGGTGCGCTTCGCTCCCGTCGAGCAGCCCGACTACGAAAACTGGGTGAGCATGCAGGGTAAGAACCGCTGGATCATCACCATCCTCGGACGTCGCCTCACGGCTCGCCACATCGCGCTTGTAAGCCGTGTCATTGCCGATCAGCAGCTCAACATCGACGGCATTCAGCGTCTCACCGGACGACAGCCGCTCAAAGATCCCGATAAGGCGCTCCAGAAATCATGCGTGGAGTTCTCGGTACGCGGAACCCCGACCGACTACGACGGCATGCAGCGCCGTTTCATGCACATCGCCGCCAACGAGGATGTCGATATCTCCCTGCAGGAGGACACGATGTTCCGACGTTGCCGACGCCTGGTATGCTTCGATATGGACTCTACGCTCATCGGCACGGAGGTGATCGACGAGCTGGCCGAACGTGCCGGCGTGGGCGCTAAGGTGCGCGCCATCACGGAGCGGGCCATGCGTGGCGAGATCGACTTCCGCGAGAGCTTCACGGAGCGCGTGGCTCTTCTTAAGGGCCTCGACGAGAGCGTGATGCGCGACATCGCCGAGAATCTGCCTATCACCGAGGGTGTCGACCGCATGATGACGGTGCTGAAACGCGCCGGCTACAAGACGGCCATCCTCTCGGGCGGCTTCACCTATTTCGGCAATTATCTGAAGCAGAAGTTCGGCTTCGATTATGTCTATGCCAACGATCTGGAAATTGTCGACGGAAAACTCACCGGCCATTATCTGGGCGAGATCGTCGACGGTCGACGCAAGGCCGAACTGCTGCGTCTGATAGCTCAGGTGGAAAATCTCAACATCAAGCAGACTATCGCCGTGGGCGATGGCGCCAACGACCTCCCGATGCTCTCTGCCGCCGGTCTGGGCATCGCTTTCCATGCCAAACCCAAGGTGAAGGCCAATGCCGGACAGTCCATCTCGACCATAGGTCTCGACGGCCTGCTCTATTTCCTCGGCTTCAAGGATTCGTTTATCTCCTGATAGTCAGTCAGTTCTCGGATTGTTTGCCCTCTTCGAGCTTCTCGCGCAGGAACTTTCCGGTGTAGGATGCCTCGCATGCGGCCACCTGCTCGGGCGTGCCCGCTACCACGAGCTGTCCGCCGGCGTCGCCTCCTTCCGGCCCGATGTCTATCACATGGTCGGCGCATTTCACCACATCGAGATTGTGCTCGATGATCACTACTGTGTGCCCCATGGATATCAGCCGGTCAAACGATTTCATCAGTGTGCCGATGTCGTGGAAATGCAGTCCGGTTGTCGGTTCGTCGAATATAAACATCGTGGGACGCGGCTTGTCCATGGCCAGATAATAGGCCAGTTTGACTCGCTGGTTCTCGCCGCCGGAGAGGGTCGATGAGCTCTGGCCGAGCTTCACGTAGCCGAGGCCCACCTGCTGCAGCGTAAGCAGCCGCCGCACTATCTTTTTCTCGGTCGCGCCGTCGGATTCGTTGAAAAACGCGATGGCCTCGTCGATGGTCATGTCAAGCACATCGTTGATGTTTTTGCCACGGTAGCGGATGTCGAGCACATCGCGCTTGAAACGCTGGCCGTGACATTCCTCGCAGGGTATGGTGATGTCGGCCATAAACTGCATCTCGATGGTGATCGTGCCTTCTCCTTTACATTCCTCGCACCGGCCTCCCTCGGTGTTGAATGAGAAGTAGCCTGGCCCGAAGCCCATCTGACGCGCTCCCTGCTGGTCGGCAAACAGCCGGCGGATCTCGTCATAGGCTTTCAGATAGGTGGCCGGATTGCTGCGGGTGGAGCGCCCGATGGGATTCTGATCCACAAACTCCACAGCCGAGATACGGTGGATGTCGCCGCGTAATGCCGTATGCAGTCCGGGCGCGTCGGCGGCCTCGCCGATCTGTCGCATGAGCGCCCGGTAGAGGATGTCGCGCACAAGGGTCGACTTGCCGGAACCGCTGACGCCCGTAACCACTGTCATGGCCTCGAGCGGAAAACGTACGTCGATGTTCTTGAGGTTGTGCTCGCGGGCTCCAACTACTTCGATATAGTCTTTCCAGCGCCGGCGCCGCCGCGGCGTGTCGATCTTCAGCTCGCCGCTGAGATAGCGGGCGGTGTAGCTTTCGGCCGTGGCTTCGCTCAGGCGGTCGGCAGGCCCCTGATAGACGATGCGGCCGCCCCCGGTGCCGGCGTCGGGCCCTACGTCGATGATATGGTCGGCCGCTCGCATTATCTCTTCGTCGTGCTCCACAACGACCACGGTGTTGCCGATGCTCTGCAGCTTGCGGAGCACGGAGATGAGACGCTCGGTGTCGCGGGTGTGGAGCCCGATGCTCGGTTCGTCGAGTATGTAGAGCGAGCCTATCAGACTGCTGCCCAGCGACGTGGCGAGGTTGATGCGCTGGCTCTCGCCGCCCGAAAGGGTGGCCGAAAGACGGTCGAGGGTCAGATAGCCGAGGCCTACGTCGATGAGGAAGTCGAGGCGGTTGGTGATTTCAAGCAGTATGCGGGAGGCTATGGCCTGCTGCCGCTCGGTGAGCTCGAGATCGCGGAAGAATTCGCTCAGCTCGGTCACCGGCATCGTCACCAGCTCGGTGATGGAGCGGCCGCCGACTTTCACATAGGAGGCGTCATGGCGCAGGCGTGTGCCATGGCACTCGGGGCAGATGGTCTTGCCGCGATAGCGCGCGAGCATCACGCGGTACTGTATCTTGTAGAGGTTCTCTTCGACCATTTTGAAGAAGCCGTCGATGCCTGTAAACGTGCCGTTGCCGTGCCAGAGAAAATCTTTCTGGGCGTCGGTCAGTTCGCTGTAGGGCTTGTGGATCGGGAACGACGCCGAGGGCGCGGCATGGATGCACGCGCGCTTCCATTCGCTCATCTTCTCGCCGCGCCAGCACACCACGGCGTCGTCGTACACCGACAGCGACGGATCAGGCACCACGAGTTGCTCGTCGATGCCCACGGTGCGTCCGAAACCCTCGCAGCGCGGGCAGGCGCCGTAGGGATTGTTGAAGTTGAACATCATTTCCGAAGGCTCGGTGAAGGTCATGCCGTCGGCTTCGAAAAGATTTGAAAATTCGTGGCGGCTGACATTGCCGTCGGCTTCCCACACAAGCAGCGTTGCATGGTGGTTGCCTTCGAAGAAGGCCGTTTCTACCGAGTCGGCAAGGCGGCTCAGGTCGTCACCCTCGTGGGCAACGGTCAGACGGTCGATAAGTAGCTCATAATCACTGCTTCCCTGATCGATGTCGGGCATCTGCACCAGCTCGGCTATGTTGACGAATTCTTTGCCGTCGCGCACCATGCGGGTGTAGCCGCCTTTGAGATAGATCTCGAGCTGGGTCGACAGTTTGCGTCCTTCAACCGGTTTTACGGGGGTGGTTATGGCAATGCGAGTGCCCTCGGGATATGAAGTGGCTGCTTTCAGCACGTCCTCGATGGTATGCTTTTTCACTTCGGCGCCGCTAACAGGCGAATAGGTGACGCCTATGCGCCCGAAGAGCAGGCGCATGTAGTCGTAGATCTCGGTGGATGTGCCTACGGTGCTTCGCGGATTCCGTGTGTTGACTTTCTGCTCTATGGCGATGGCGGGCGGAATCCCCTGGATCTTATCGCATTCCGGTTTGGCCATGCGGCCGAGAAACTGGCGCGCGTAGGCGCTCAGGCTCTCCACATAGCGGCGTTGCCCTTCGGCGTAAAGCGTGTCGAAAGCAAGCGATGATTTGCCTGAGCCGGAAAGGCCGGTTATCACAGTCAGTTTATTGCGGGGTATCTCCACGTCGACATTCTTGAGATTGTTGACGCGAGCCCCCTTGATTATGATGTTGTCGTCGGTAATTTTTTTCGTTTTTGTCATGACCTGCAAAGTTACAACATTTTTGTCCCATCTGCAAAGCATACGGTTGGAGCTATTGTCCCGCAGATTAAACAAGCAAGTGCGAATTTACAAAAATCATCGAGACCATTCACC
>OHHT01000500.1_pt1 | contig 14282 bp, 11 predicted proteins | sample 1568061 | NCBI WGS metagenome assembly OHHT01 (sample SAMEA3879550, study PRJEB24766) | human gut metagenome | biome: human-associated habitat; feature: feces | place: USA | collected 1985/1987 | reverse complement strand
CCTACAGCACAGGCGCCGACAAAGCGCAGGGGCGCCGCGGAATCGAGGGCGAGCTGGGACGGCAGTTCCGCACGGCCTTCCCCGACCGCGATCTCTATGTGCTGAAGCTCGGCGTGTCGGGCTCACACATCTCGTCGTGGGCCGACAGCACCGACGACCACAACCGGACCTATTTTATGGAGAATATCTACCGCCCGGCCATCGCCTCACTAACAGCCTCCGGGCGCCGGCCGCGGCTGGCCGCCGTGTGGTGGATGCAGGGATGCGCCGACAGCGGCAGCTCGCGCGACTACTACGAGACCCGGCTGCGGCATCTGATAGAGCGCTTCCGCCGCGAATCGGGATTCCCCGACGCGCCTTTCTATATAGGCCACATCGTGGCGCCGGGCGAGAGCACCGCCTGTCCCGAAGGCTCGAAAGGCTACAGCGAAGCCGTCAGAGCGGCGCAGGATGCCGTGGCCGCCGGCATGCCGGGCGTATCGGTCGTCGACACGTCGCCATTCCCGATGCAATATGAAGAGGGGTTCGGCGGCTGCATCCATTTCAGCCATGAGGGCGTCAACGCCATAGGCCGGGAGCTGGTGCGCCGCATAGCCGCCGATCCCGACAGATGGGCGCGTTACGTCACCCCCGGCAGCATCACGACAAAGCAACAACAGCACCCGCACAACATATATGGAAAATAACTCACAACCTTACGATTACCTCATTGTCGGCGCCGGCCTTTTCGGTGCCACGTTCGCCCGTCTGGCCACCGACGCTGGGCGCCGATGCCTCGTCATAGACCGCCGCGACCATCCCGGCGGCAACATCTACAGCGAATCGGTCGAAGGCATCGACGTGCACCGCTACGGCGCACACATTTTCCACACTTCCGATGCCGAGATATGGCAGTTTGTCAACGCCCTCGTACCCTTCAACCGCTACACCAACTGCCCGATAGCCGTGGCGCCCGACGGCAATCTCTACAACCTCCCCTTCAACATGAACACTTTCAGCCGCATGTGGGGGACGATAACGCCCGACCGGGCCGCCGCGAAGCTCAACAGCCAGCGCCGCGAGGCCATAGAACGCATGAAAGCCGACGGCGCCGAAGCGCCGCGGAACCTCGAGGAACAGGCGCTCACACTGGTGGGCCGCGACATCTATGAGCAGCTCATCAAAGGCTACACCGAGAAGCAGTGGGGACGCCCGTGCAGCGAGCTGCCGGCATTCATCATCCGCCGCCTGCCGGTGCGCCTGACCTACGACAACAACTATTTTAACGACTCCTTCCAGGGCATCCCCGAGGGCGGCTACCGGCCGCTCATCGACACGCTGCTCGACGGCTCCGACGTGCGCCTCGGATGCGACTATTTCGCCGACCGCGACGAGCTGACGAAGCTGGCCCGCAAAACGGTTTTCACCGGCCGCATCGACGAATATTTCGGCTTCCGCTTCGGACGCCTCGACTACCGCACCGTGCGCTTCGAGACCGAAACGCTCCCCACGCCCAACTATCAGGGCAACGCCGTTGTCAACTACACCTCGGCCGATGTGCCCTACACACGCGTCATCGAACACAAGCATTTCCAGATGTTCGGCGACCGCGTCTACGACAATCCCGTCACGGTGATCTCCCGCGAATATTCATGCGAATGGCATGAAGGGCTCGAACCTTTCTACCCGGTGAACAACGAGCGCAACCAGCAGCTCTACGAGCAATACAAAGCTCTGGCCGACAAGGAGCCGGACACCATTTTCGGCGGCCGCCTGGCCGAATACCGCTACTACGACATGGCTCCGGTGATCCGCCGCGCCATCGACATGTTCAGGAGCGACAAAACAGATCTTTGACCTGGCTGCCAAACTCTTCCCGCTCCGACGCTATCATATCGCGGTAGCCGGCAAAACCGTCGATGGCTGTGTCGTAGCCGGCGAGCGTACGCCGGATGCAGGCCACGATATCTGCCACCGATGCTGTCCGCTCATCGAATTTGTAGGCGGAGTCGATCATGACATCGCCGTAAAAGGCGGCCGAACCGCGCATGCCGGTCATGATGCAGCAGCCGTTCATGGCGCACTCGCGCGGCAGCCGGTCTTTGCCGGGATGATTGCCGAAATCGACATACACTTTGGCACGGCGCACCACGTCGATCAGCTGTGCGCGCGTCATCCCCTGAAGCGGCACCCACCGCAGGTCGGGCGCGGCGGCTATCAGCTTGCGGGTGAACTCGATGCCTTTCTTGGGATTGTACACCACGATATCCTCTTTAAGCGATTTGTCGAAGGCGGCGACATGCTCGGTGTTGATGAAGTCCTTCAGCGGCGCAAGCCGGCCGAAGCCCCGGCGCTCCAGGAAATCGCGCGCATATTCCGACTGATAGCCGTTGACGGCGTCGAGCGAGCGGAGCTTCTTCAGCGATATGGCGCAGCCCCGGTGGTGCCCTATATGCAGCAGCCTTTTCGCGCGGTGAAACAGACTCTTGAAACCGAGGCGCCGGCTGAAGCCGAACATATCGGCGGGCGCGAGCGAATGCACGGAGCATTTGTAGAAGTTGTCGACGCTCAGCCACCAGAGCACTTTCTGCGTGCGGCTGTTGTCAAACGCCATATCGAAGCATCCTTCGTAGAACACCTCGACATTCTCCGGCGCATCGTTGACGCGGTCGGCAATGCGAATGTTATAGCCGCTGTAGTCGGCCGGAATCTCGCGGGGAGCGTTGCCGAAATACACTATGCGCGCATCGCGGCCGTTGTCGTTAAGCTCGCTGACAAGCTGGTGCAGCAGCTCGGCGCCGCCCGTCACCACCCCGGCGGGGCAGTACACATATATTACACTTGATTCAGTCAGGTTCAGCATCATTTGTCGTCAATGGGTAATTTTTCAGTTTTAAGCCGGTCGATATCGCATAGGAGCTCCCAGTTGTCGCGCAGCCATTGCCCGGGGAAATCCCACCACCGTATCCTCATCAGGAAGTCGATGGTGTCGCGGTCGTAGCGGTAGCCGATGACACGCGCCGGCACCCCGCCGACAATGGCGTAAGGCTCAACATCTTTCGTGACCACAGCCCCCGCAAGCACCATCGCGCCGTCGCCCACATGGACGCCGCCGGTGAAGAATGCCCCCTGCCCTATCCAGCAGTCGTTGCCTATCACCACGTCGGTATGCCGGGTGACATCTGCATAGCGGCAGTTGTCGATCATGTCGCGTGTGGCAAACGACCGGCCGCCGTGATGGCCGCGGTTGAAAAACATGGGCGATGTGGTGGCGAAGGGCGCCTTATAGGTGTGGATGCCGTGAGTAGTGCGCACGAGCGGCGCTATGCTCGAATAGCGGCCTATGGTGGCCGACATGCCGCAGTCGTTGCCGACATACGATCCACGGCCGAGGAAGCCGTTGAAGGTGGTGCGCTTGCCTATATAGTTCAGGCCCTCGAGCACCGTGTCGTGGCTGACGTGGGCGCCGCGCTTTATGTCGACGCCGAGGCCACGGTAGCGCATCTTATAGGTGAGCCGGCGTATCAGATCGCGTATCATGGGTTCGGCGGATTGTTTAAAACACTTTTGTAGACGTCCATCAGGCCGCGGGCCATGGCCTCGTCGGAGAAGCGCCGCACATATTCGGCACCGCGTGCGACGGTGCGCTCCCGCAGCGCGCTGTCGGTGCAGAGACGGTTGACGGCGCCGGCCAGGGCGGCATCATCGTCGGGCGAGATGTATATCGAATCGGGGCCGCCCGCCTCTTCAAGGCACGAACCGGTGGCGGCGATCACAGGCACGCGCGAGGCGAGAGCTTCGGCTATCGGGAGCCCGAAGCCTTCGTAGACCGAGGGGAAGCAGAACACTGCGGCGCTCTGATAGATGGCGGGCAGATCGCCGGTGGGCACGCCGCTCAGGAAGTGGACGCGTTCGGCCACGCCGGTCTGCCGCGCCAGCGTCTCCAGCTCGTCGGCATAGGGGGTGCAGCGCCCCACGATCACGGCATGCATGCCGGCGTCGACGGCCGGTAACGCCTTGATGAGCAGCTCCTGGTTTTTGCGCTTTTCGATGGTGCCGACGCACAGCACATACCGCTCCGGCAGCGAGTAGCGCGAGGCCACGGCAGCTTTCTCTTCGGCTGTTGCCGGCGTGAAATATATCGGGTCGATGCTCTGATACACTATAGCGATGCGGTCGCTGCCGATGCCGTAAAAGCGCATTATGTCGTCGGCTGTCTGACGGCTGATGGCAATGATCTTGTCGGCGTGGCGGCAGGCATAGAGCGTCTTTTTGCGTAGCTTCATGCGCATGCCGGCCTTGAACGTTTCGGGACGCGTCAGGAATATAAGGTCGTGGATGGTCACCACGGTGCGGGTGGGCGATTTATCGAGTCCGGTGGGTATCTCGTTGCTCAGCCCGTGATAGATGTCTATGCCGTATTTGCGCAGGTCGCCGCGCAGGTAGCGGTTGCGCCACAGCTCATAAGTGATGGCGCCGCCGAAAGCCGGTGGGTAGACGCGGCTGACGTTTTCCGCCACGGGGAGCGCCGCCTTCGGCTCTTTGCGCGGCCCGAAGAGAAAGAGTCCGTCGGCGGGATATGCCATGCTCAGCGCCGCGATGACGCGCCGGCTGTAGTTGCCTATGCCAGTGAGATTGACGATCGCTTTCTTTGCATCAAATCCTATGTTCATGACTGACAGCGGTTGGATGATCAATCGTTTTTCGGGGCTGACTGTCGGGGTTCGTCGCCGCGCCCGGGCAGCATTACCGAAACGTCGTCGCCTATCTCTTCCCACAGCTGCTTTGCGGCCGGACGGGCGAACAGCTTGAGCAGTTTCTTGCCGGAGCTGCGCAGCAGCTCGGTGCGCAGCGTCTTGGGATTCACGCGGTTGTCCGCACTCCACGGGTGATCAAACAGCATGAGCTGCTGATAGAACGCGCGTATAGTGATGCCCCATTTACGGAGAAACTGCACGGGGCCGTCGTTTTTCACTATTCTGTTGACCGACACGTTTTTGAAGTGGTAGACCATACTGCGGCCCACACCCTTGAAGGTCCTGACACCGGCGAGCCACAGCTTGGCGTTGAAATCGGGGTCGGAGCCCATGCCGGGCGAGAACTCCACGCTGTAGCCGCCGACGAGATCCCACATGTCGCGGTGAACGACCGTGGGCGGGAAGAGGGCGCCGGCCCAGTCGTCGGGCTGAAGCGAGCGGTAAGTGTCGAGAAGCTCCTGCTCGCGGAACGTTTCGGGGGAGAGGCCGAAATCGCGGTTGGCGAAGTGGCGCATACGCGCTTTCGGCTCGATGAGCGTCGATCCGAAATACCACAGCTTGTCGTCGCCGCGCTGACGGATTTCATCGTAGAGAGCCTCATCCCAGCCGGGAAGCACATACATGTCGTCGTTGACGTACAACACATAGTCGGTGGTCATCAGCGGGCGGAGCCCGTTCATGGCCCAGCAGACGCCGATATTATCGGTGGAATGCGTGTATTTGTAGCCCCTGGACCGCACCCATTCGAGCGTTCCGTCCGAACCGTCGTTGACGTGGATCAGTATCTCGTGGCGGTAGGTCGAATTGCGCTCGATGCTCTCGACGCATATCTTGAGAAACGGAAGATTGTTCCACGAAGGAATGAATATTGAAAACAGCGGACGGCTGTCAGTGTCGGTCGATGGCTTATCCATATTGCGAGAGTTCGGTTATTCTGTCATTTATTGATGATTTCGATGGCTTTTTTAAGCGCTCGGCGGAGGAACCGGCCCGACTTGAGCTCGGTGTTGATGCACGCCACATTGGCCAGCATGCGCGAATAGTCGGTCGGCGTCACAGCCGAGAGCGCCGCGTCGAGGTCGCGGAGCGAGTCTACGGCGATGCCGATGTCGCGGCTGCGGATGAGCCCGGCGCGGCCGGCCCGTGACCACACCACCACCGGAGCGTTGCAGCGCAGGTAGAGCCCCACCTTGTGGGGATTGTTGATAGCCATGTATTCGCCCACCTTGCCGACGCCCTCGTCGAGCGACGTGCCATACCATGAGATGCCGAAATCGCCTTTGTGCGAGGATATTATCTCGGTGTCGAGCCGTTCGCCGCACATACGCAGGTTGGGCATGGCGCTGCCGAGCTTCTCGTCATATTCCGAGCCGTAGAGATAAATCTTGCGGTCGGGCATCGCCTTTGCGAGCTCGTAGATCCAGCCGTTGAGCCGCGGCGAGAGGTTGCCGACGAAGAAGAGCGAGAACTTCCCATTGTAGGGGTAGCCGTGGGGATCGCCTGACACTCCGTGGATATAGTCCATAATCTCGTAATCGACCATCGGCGCCGTGCAGCCCTGGCTTTCGAGCCAGCTGCGCATGGCATGGTTGTGGGTGAGCAGCACGTCGGCCATATTGAGCAGCGGCATCTCCTGCTGCGGCGTCAGCTTCTTGTCGCGCCACGAGTCGAGATCGTGGATCAGGCATATCACTTTGGCGCCCCGCTTTCTGGCGGCGCGGCAAAAGCGCTCATAGGATTTCATCTGATACTGCACCACCACGATATCGCCCGTCCGGAGGCGGCGCATGGCGCGCATCACACCGTAGATGTTGCGGAGCGAATGCACGATGCCGTTGTGGCTGAACGTGCGGCGCAGGCCTATATTCTCATAGCCCATGCTCTCCATCACCTTCTCGATGTCGGTGCGCGCAACACCGCCTCCGCAGTGCGGATGCTTGTAGTTGCGTGATATGAAGAGATAGCGGCTCATTGAATGCAAAGATAACACTTTTTCATTTCACCACCACATTGTCGGCGTTCATGCGCTCGAGATAGGACTGGATGACGGCCTTGACATGGCGCTCCATATCGGCTTCCTCGGGCAGGCCGGTGCCTTGGAGGTTGTGCTTCAGCAGCGGGTCCTTGCGGTAGTTGTAGAGCGCCTGCACGCGTTCGGTGTCGAACATCATCATGTAGTCGCCTTTGATGTAGATGGGCATCGAATTCCAGTTGAAGCCCCACGTCTCGTCGGCGGGAGTGTTCAGCAGGTCCTTACCGAAAGCTATGTAGGGACGGTTGTAGCCCACATAGTTGAGAAGCGTGGGCATGATGTCGATGTGCTGCGAGATGCCCGGCTGGCGGCCGCGCGGCAGGGAGCCCGACGGGTCGTAGAAGAAGATGGGGGCGCGGACATCGCCCATGGCCGTCTTGTAGACGTCGTGGGTGCGCTTCGAGCTGGCGTGGTCGGCGCAGATCACGAATATGGTGTTGTTGAACCACGGCTGCCGGCGGGCCTCCTCAAAGAAGCGGTGGATCGAATAGTCGGTGTAGCGGATGCATTTGTGGAGCTGATGGGCGCCTTCGTCGACAAAGCGGTCTTTGTATTTTTCGGGCACCTTGAAGGGATGGTGGCTCGAGAGGGTGAAGACGGTGCCGATGAAGGGCTGCGGCATCTCGCTGAGCTTGGCGCAGAAGAACTGGAGGAACGGCTCGTCCCAGACGCCCCAGGTGCCGTCGAATTCGGCGCGGCCGCCGAAGCGGCTGTCGGCATAGAACTCGTTCTGGCCGTAGTAGCGGTCGAAGCCGGCCTGCCGTGTGAAGGCGTGGAAGCCGAGCGACTCGTTGTCGGCGCCGTGGAAGAATGCCGAGGTGTAGCCTATCTTCTTGAGCTCGGTGGCTATGGAGTTGATGTGGTTGATCGAGTGGGGCGACACCACGAATGGGCGCTCGGCGCGGGGTATGGAGGCGAGGACGGCGGGCGGCGCGTCGATGCTGTAGTAGGTGTTGGCGATCATCTGGTCGAAATACATGCAGCTGTCGAGCATGGCATCCATGTAGGGCGTGTAGCCTTTGTAGGTGCCACCGTCGAGGTCGCTGTTGAGAGCGCCGATGAATTCCTGGGCGAAGCTCTCCACGATCAGTATCACGATGTTTTTCCCGGTGGGCACGGCCGTGGCCGACGGGGTGTGCAGCGGCGAATAGACGGCGGCCAGCTCCTCCCCGGTGGCGAAATAGTGGGGCGTCGGGATGGTGCTTTGGCCGATGGTGCGGATCATCGAGAAAGGGGTGTTCAGCACGATGCCCGTCTGCTCAGGGATGAGCGTGTAGCGGAAGGCGTAGTTGATCGAGATTGGGCGTGTGGCCGAGAGGAAGAAGACATTGCCGCGCATGCCGCACACAGCCAGCAAACCGGCGAGAGCCAGCCAGAAGGTGCGGCTCACATAGTAGCGCCAGAGCGGACGGCCCGGTGCGGGTAGCGCCGGACGGCGGAAGAAACGGATGAGCGACCACACCATCAGGGCGAAAAGCACCACGAGATACCAGTGGCTCAGCAGCTCGGTGCCGACGATGGAACAGAGGTTGCCCTCGCCGCCGAATTCGCGTAACACGGCCGAGGTGACGCGCTGATGGCGGAATTCGAAGAACACCGTGTCGCCAAGGTTGAGGAGCATGCACAACGAGTTGACAATCACGTAGATCCACTTGGTCATCGTGGCCCACCAGCGGCGCTCCTTCAGATGGAGCGGCAGCAGCACGAGCAGTATGTAGAGCGAATTGGTGTAGCAGATCGCGGAGGTGTCGAAGAGGAAGCCGCCGCGGAACATGGTGATCAGCGAGCCGAAGGTGAGGCCGCCGGAGAGGGTGCCGTAGTTGATCCACAGAAACACGAGGCGGCATATGAAATAAAGCACGTAGACCCACAGCAGGTTGATCACCACCGTGCCGGGCGCGGAATGGGCTGCCGCGGCGAGCGATTGGCGTGAAAAGACTGCTTTGAGGCGTGATGTGAGATTGCCTATGTTCATTTTTTATCTGAGCTTGCGACTGTTTATTTTTTATCGAGGTCCTGATAGATTTTCTGCAAGATGGCGCGCATGCGGTGAAGGCGTCCGGGGTCGTCGGAGCCTTCGATAACGCGTTCGAGCATGGTATCGTAGACTGTGTATCCGCCGGCATCGCGGAGCATAATGCCGTTGTTGAATATGTGGAGGCCGAAGCGGTTGGCGTAGTCGGGCGAGAGGATGTCGTGGCTGAAGGCGAAATCGTCGTGAGGCAGCTCCATCTGGGCGAGAAGCGTCGCGGCCAGATCGGTCTGGCTCATGAGCGTGTCGATGACGTCGGGATGTGCGACGGCGCCGCCGCCGAGCACCAGCGGGATATGGGCGTGGGCGCGTCGGTCGGTGACCGGCCGAGGCAGGTTGAGGCTATGGTCGGCGACCACGACGATCAACAGGTTGTCCCACAGCGGAGTGCTCTTGAGGCGGTCGACGAGGAGGCCGAGGGCATGGTCGCTGTAGGCGTAGGCGTTTTCGATCTTATCGGCGCGGCGCGGCTCACCGGGCACGATGAAAGGCTCGTGGGAGCTGAGCGTCTGCACGGTAATCATCCAGGGCTGGCGACCGGCGGCTGTCAGGCTGAGCGCCTCGTCGGCCACGCGCTCCATCACCGGACCATCGTGGACGCCCCATTTGCAGCGCTCGGCCGCGGCGGGGAAATCGCGGATGCTCAGCAGCCGGTCGTGGCCGCACGCCAGATAGTAGTCGCTTTTGTGCATGATGCTCATGTCGCCGCCGTGGACGGCCATGGTGGTGTAGCCGGCGCGGTCGCGCAGCGTGCGCGGCAGGCCGGGCAGGTTGGGGAGCTTGCGTGTGTAGCGGATGATGCTCGTGGTGGGCTGCGCGGGATATCCGCTCAACAGGCACACCAGGCCGCGGTCGGTGCGGAAGCTGCCCGAGGTGACATTGCCCATCAGCACGCCGTTGGCGGCGAGAGCCGCAAGGTTGGGAGTCACGCCCGAGAGCTTTCCCGTGAGATCGGTGAGGTCGGCGCCGAGGCTCTCCCACACGATGAAGATGATGTCGGGACGCGTGGTGCGCAGTATCCGCTGCGAAGGCGCGGCTGACGGGGCGGGAAACATCTCGCTGATGACGGCGTCGCATTCGTCGGCGGGCATCGACTGAAACATGCCGTGAAAATCGTTGCCGGTGGTGAGCGAGTAGATCATGTTGTAGCCCGGGTTGAGGGCCAGATGATTGAGAAACGGATTGGCGCTGAAATAGACCACGCTCGGATTGTAGGGACGCATGCCCACACCGCGAATGATCACGAAGAGGATGCCGGCGGCCAGGGCCAACAGCAGCACGATGAGCGGATAGCCCCACCATTGCGGAGCGGCGGCGGGGAGCGGCGCTATCATGCAGCCCACACGGGCGGCGCCCCACCAGGTGACGAAGAAGGTGGCCGACATCAGCAGCCATGCCGATATGCCGGTGATGAGATAGGCCGTCGAGACGCTGGCAGTGGCACCTTTGAGCGAGCGCAGATAGGCGAACACCGAAGCGTCGATTTTGAATTTCCAGAACGGATAGAGGGCGGCGTCGGCTGTGACGAGGAGCCCGACGGCCAGCGACACGATGACGCTGACCACGGTCATCACCGGCGTGAAGGCGACGGCGGGCACCATTGTCGACAGCGCGCCCGCAACAAGCGGCAGCGCCGTGAGATAGGACGCCACGATGGCATCCGACACGAAGCCGTGACGCCACGCGCCGGCAAGCGATGCGGCCGTCAGCTGGCCGGCGCTCAGGCGGCGGTTGTAGAGGGCAAACACCGGCTTCTGCACCACGAGAAACCAGGCCGCGGTGAAGATCCAGAAAATTGCCGATATGACGATAAATGAAAACATTGTGCGTAGTGAAACCGTGGTCGGGGCTACCGGTGAATTAATGCGGCGCCGCGCCTTTCATCAGCTGCAGCGTCTTGCGCGCTATGACCTCCGGTGCTATGCCGCATAGGCAGTCGAGGTGTCCGAGGGGGCATGTTGGCTTGCCGGCTACCGAGCATGGCTGGCATGGGAGGTTGAGCACCACGGCGTTGTCGGCGCTCTGGCCGTAGCCGGAGAAACCGCAGGCGGGGGTGGTGCTGCCCCATACGCTCACCACGGGGGTGCCGGCAAGAGAGGCCAGATGCTGGTTGGCCGAGTCCATGCTCACCATCACGCGCATGCGGCTCATCAGAGCCAGCTCCTGATCGATGGGATACTGCCCGGCCACCGATGTGCAGCCCGCGATACCGTTGGCCCACGCCTGAAGCTCGTCGGCTTCGCGGCCGCGACCGCCGAAGAGATACACCTTCGCGCCGGAGCGGCAGAGCAGCTCCACGACGTGGCGCATCATTTCGGGCGGATAGGTCTTGTTGTAATACCGCGCGAACGGCGCCACCCCGACAGCGGGCTGCGCAGGCTCGAAGGGAGGCTGCGCGGGATGCTCACCGTCGAAGATCGAGCGGAAATCCTGCTTTATCGGATAGCCGAGACGCGCGAACACGTCGGCATAGCGGTCGACGAAATTGCGCTGCGGCTGCTTGTCGGTGAACAGCTTGCGGCGGCTGCGGCGGTTTTTGTCGACCATGGCCACGCGAACGCCACGGATTCGCATCCAGGCGTCTATCTCCCACGATCGCAGCACGTTGTGGAGGTCGGCCACGCAATCGGGACGCAGTTTCGACAGCTCCCGCATGAGTCGCGCCATTCCGGCAGCGCCCTTGTGCCTACCGGTGAGGTCGGCGGTGACGATGCTGATGTTGTCGGGACGGTTGATGAAGAGCCGGGCAAAGAACGGGCGTGTGACCACGTCGATGTGCAGGGAGGGATACTGACGGGCGAGGCTGTAGACGGCGGGTATGGTCATGGCCACATCGCCGAGAGCCGAAAGCCTGATTATCAGCATCTTCTTCATGCGCAGCCCCGGATTATCTCGATTTCAGGTAAGCCTCAACGCCGGCGATATCCTTGCGGTTGTCGACCGAGAGGGATTTGCAGTGGCAGTTGTAATAATAGATAGGCATGTGGTTTTCGAGGAAGCGGAACGAATCGTTTTCTTCGATCTTCTCGATGGGGCCTCGCGGCGTGTTGTGATAGAAATCGAGAGCCTTGCGGGTGAACGCGCCCACGCCGACAAACTTGTGGAACACATAGTCCATTGCACCTTTGGGGTAAGGGATCGGGCTGCGCGAGATGAAGAGGCAGCGGTCGTCGGCAGCGGTGACGATCTTGAGGTTGGTGGCGTCGACCACTTCCACGGGGTTGGAGAAATCGGTCATGAGGTTTGACACGAAGAAATCGCCGGGCTTGAGACCGTCGGGCACGCACTGCACGATGGCTTCCTTGGTGAGGAGCGGTTCGTCGCCATTGACCATCACATAGAGATCGGCCTGTATGCGCGTCGACACTTCATAGAGGCGCTCGGTGGCGGTGTCGTGGTCGCTGCGTGTCATCACCACTTCGGCGCCGAAGCTTTCGGCGGCCGAACGTATCTTGTCGCTGTCGGTGGCCACATAAACCTTATCGAACATTTCCACTTCCATGCAATGTTCCCACACCCACTGGATCATGGGCTTGCCACAGATAAGAGCGAGAGGTTTCTCAAAAAAACGGGTCGATTCGGCACGTGCCGGAATCACACAAATAATTTTCATTATGGTTTCAGTGTTTTTTATATATTCAGATCTTGTTAACTGTCGGTATTCTGATCCGTGACGGCCGGAGCGGGCGTTCCGGGCCAGCGGCGGTGCGACCAGAGCCAGTAGGCCGGGGCGCGGTCGATGGTAGCCTGCATCATTTCGAGATATTTTCGTGTCACGGGATAGTCTTCATTGTTGTCGTCGGGCACTATCGGCTTGAATGTGAAGCGATAGCGGCCGCGGCCGAGTTTCTCCACGTCGAGATAGAGATAAGCGGCGCCGATGCGGTTGCCTATCTCCTCGCCGCCGGGATAGAACCATGTGCGGTGGCGCAGGAACATGGCGTGATGATTCGTCTCCTGCCAGCTCGTGCGGTGGTCGGAGATAAAGCCGGTGATGAACGGGCCCACGTCGCGTTTGAGGCGGAGCATCTCGCGGAAAGCGCGGTTTTTGTCGATCGACACCGAGCCGAAGCGCGAGCGCACTTTGAGCATCAGTTTGTCGAAAGCCCTGTCGTGCAACGGTTTATAGAGTTGTGCCGACACCTTCGGACGGTCGTAATAGAGCGTGATGGCGGGCACCCACTCCCAGTTGCAGTAATGTCCGAGATAGAGAATCACCGGCTTGCCTTCGTCGGCCGCCTGCTCCACCAGCGCGGCATCGCGCACCTCGAGGCGGCGGCGCATCGTGCGGTCGGAGATATTGAGCAGTTTTATTGTCTCTACGATATTGTCGCAGAACTGTTTATAGAATTCACGTTCGATCTGCCGCAGCTCCTTCCGGGATTTTTCGGGATAGCATGACGAGAGATTATCACGGATCACCTTGCGGCGGTAGTGCATGCAATTGCTGATAACGAATCTCAACACATCGCTCACGCCGTAGAGCATCCAGAGCGGAAGCCACGAAAGCGGCTTTACCAGAGCCATGTAGAAACCGTATTTCAGTCGTTCGCCCATAATCCTTTGGTGATTGTCGTGATTATATTGTCGGTGGCGCCGCGGTTTTCGGCCACATATCGAGCGGCAGTGCGGCGTATCTCCCCGAGGCGCTGATCGTCGTCCTTCAGCGGGGCAAACCAGTCGCAAAGCTCGCCGGCGTTGTTCACCACCTGCCCTATGCCGCACTCGGCGAGCTGCTGCGGGGTCACCTTACGCTCGATGCGGGGGCCGAAGCTCACGGGCAGGCCGTAGACGGTAGCCTCTATGACGCTGTGGAGCAACGGCGTGAAGCCGCCGCCCACATAAGCCCAAGTGCCGTAGCGGTAGATATAGGCCAGCTTGCCCATGCAGTCGACGATGAGCGTCTGTACGCCGGAGAAATCCGTAGTGGCATCGCACTGAGAATAAAGCACCGACGAGCCGGCTATAGCATCGCGCACCCGGGTCACCTCGTTTTCGGAAACGTCGTGAGGCACGACGATGAATTTCACGTCCGGGTTGCGGCGGATCAGCTCCGCCACCATCTCGCGGTCGTGATAATCGTTGACGCTGCCGGCGATGAACACCTTGCAGCCGTCGGCAAAACGCCCGATCACGTCATCGGTCCAGGGCGTGCGGGCCACCAGCGAGGCATTGTCGAAAAGGGCGTCACCGCTGATGGTCACATCATTGAAGCCGAGCATACTGAGATTGAAGCGCGACTGATTGTTGAGCACAAAGATGTGGCGGAAAGTGGATAGCGCATTGCGGTAGGTCTTGCCATACCATTTGAAAAACTGCGAGTTGTCGCGTATGATGGCCGAGACGAGGAACGTGGGCACGCCGGCAAATTTCAGCTGCTGCAGATAGTTGGGCCAATATTCCGACACCATGAAAACCGCACGGTCGGGGCGGACAGTCTCCACAAAATCGCGTGCATTGCGGCGGGTATCGAGCGGGAGAT
>OHHT01000484.1_pt1 | contig 14527 bp, 4 predicted proteins | sample 1568061 | NCBI WGS metagenome assembly OHHT01 (sample SAMEA3879550, study PRJEB24766) | human gut metagenome | biome: human-associated habitat; feature: feces | place: USA | collected 1985/1987 | reverse complement strand
TTTTTTCCCTTGTCAAGTTTTTTATAAAATAAAAAAGTCAGAACTTAAATCTCCACCAATATTGACTTTCCAAAGATTAGATCCTATAATAAAATAAACGCCTCAATTTGGCGATATCCCGAAAACAAAGGTACAATAAAATGTCAGACTTCATCTATTCCGATACAAATAAGCATTACCATACCCAAAGCTATTACCTTAAACACCGCTTCGGCAGAAAGACCGTCAAGGTTTCGCTCAACGGCGGCTTTACCTGCCCGAACCGTGACGGGTCAAAGGGCATCGGCGGCTGTACGTTCTGCTCGGCTTCGGGAAGCGGCGACTTCGGCGGCGACCCGAGCGTTCCTATCGAAACACAGTTCGATGAGGTTCGTTCAAAGCTTACGGAAAAATGGGGCGAACCGCTCTATATCCCCTATTTTCAGGCGAACACGAACACCTACGGCAGCATCGAAAAGCTTCACTGCCTGTTTGAAAAGGCTCTGACCCTGCCAAACGCTGTCGGACTTGCCGTTTCGACCCGACCCGACTGCATTTCCAATGAGGCTGCCGATTATCTGGAGGAGCTTTCAAAGCGTACTTACCTTGTGGTAGAGCTTGGTTTGCAGACGATATTTGACAAAACCGCCGAGCGTCTGAACCGCTGTCACAGCTATGACGACTTCCTCCGAGGATATGAGATGCTTGCTTCGAGAGGAATAAACGTCTGCGTTCACATTATCGACGGTCTGCCCGATGAAAGCCGTGAAATGATGCTCGAAACGGCAAAAGCGGCGGCTTCACTTCGTCCTCACGCATTAAAAATTCATATGCTCCACATAATAAAAGGAACTAAGCTTGCAGAGGAGTATGAATGCTCGCCGTTTCCGCTTCTCACCGCCGAGAAATACGCTTCGCTCGTCTGCGACCAGATCGAGCTTATGCCGCCCAAAACGATAATCGAACGGATAACGGGCGACGGCGCAAAGGCTGACCTTGTTGCTCCGAGGTGGACACTTGACAAAAAGCGTGTTATGAACAGCATCGACCTTGAAGCGATACTGAAAAGGCTTGAATTTCTTGAAAAGGAAAATCATTCGCTCCGTGCGGAAGTTGAAGAGCTGAAATCAAACGATATTGAGATAAAGTCGGAGCTTAACACTATCAACCGCTTTATTTCGGCTATGACCGAAAGTCAGAGCATTGACGAGGTAATGACGGAGATCGAGAGTGCCGCAAAACAGCTCACCGACAGCGATAAGGTTACATTTTATTGTATGGACAGCGTGAATAACAAATTCTTCGCCGAGGACGAGGGAAGAAGTTGGATACCAAAAGAGCAGGCTGAAAAGCTCAAAAGTATTTCAGATAAGCAGGAAATACAAAACGAGGGTACAAAGGCATATATTCCTCTTGTGTCGGGAAACGGAAATACTCTCGGAGTTATATCCGCAGAAAAAAGCGGCGGTTTCAATACGGACGACCTTTCCCGAAACTTTGTTAAGGGCGGCACGTTTGTAGAAAATATAAAGCTTGGGCTTGAAAAGGAATATCAGCATCAGGGCAGGATAACGGACGAGCTTACAAAAATGTTCAACCGTCAGGGACTTAACGAGTACCTTGCAAACACTATGGTCAAGGCATTTTCGGAGGGCAAGAGTGTTAATATCCTTATGAGCGATATTGACCATTTTAAGAGCGTTAATGATACATACGGCCACGATGCAGGCGACGTTATCCTCAAAGGCACAGCCGCAGTTTTAAAGGATTTCACAAGGGACGGAGCAAATAACTGTTTCAGAATGGGCGGCGAGGAAATGGTTGCAATACTCATAACCGACACTCCCGAACAGGCAATTGATATGGCAGAAACGCTCCGCAGGAACATTGAGAATAATGTCAATGAGATAATGCATGACGGAAAGCCAATGAGCCTTTCAGTAACGGCTTCTATCGGTGTTCACGAAATGCGTCCCGATGTTCCCTTTACACCCGATAATGCAAGAGCTGTGTTTGATGCGGAGTTTAAGAAAGCGGACAATGCCGTGTATGAAGCAAAGGAAACAGGCCGCAACAAGGTGGTTTGTGCCGATGAGCATAATTATGTTTCATATCTTGCTATGAAAGCCACGGAGGTTTTTGTGAAAAGCGAGGGACTTGAAGATGAGAAAGCTGTAAATGGTATTTCCGATATGATAACCGATGCTTTTGTAAATCCCACCGAGGAGCAGGGACTTGATACCATTGTTGACGCACTCCGAACCTATTCGGTTCAGACCTCCGATACTATGCCCGATATTTCACAGCTTGCGGATTTTATTGCAGACAAGATTGAAGCGTATTCCGAAAAGACAAGCAGTTCGGCTGAAATTATGGAAAGCGGCATATCTGAGCAGAAGCAGGAAATGAACATATTTGATATTCTGGCGGCTTCCACTCCAGAACTGCTTATATCGGTTGAGCAGAACGGCTTTGCGGAATATATGAAAACCGACAGGTCATTGCAGGATATTTTATACTGCCTTGAGGAAAAAGCTCCTTTCAAGGCAATAGCGGATAAGGCGAACGAAATACTTTCCGAAGCGGATTTTGCTTATGAAAATCAGAGCAGAGATACGCTTGCCGTTGAGATAAATATTGATGAAAACACCCTTACTGCCTACAACAATGACATTTATGTCTCAATGCCGCTGGATAAGGCTGTTGATGAAATGAGCAGAGTGTTTCCGAAAGAAACATCATATTATTCAATGCAAAAATCCAATGACGGCGTAACTTTTGCCGACAGAGTGACGGCGGTGAAAGAGTGGGCTGATAAGGCTATAGAAAAGGTCAGCGAGAAGAATATGCAGAAAGAAAATGTGATGAAAAAAGATGGAGGTGCGAGATAATGCTCTATACGGAAGAACAGATACAGCGTGCAAATGAGAGGAGCATATCCGAGTTTTTTCGGCAGAAAGGATATTCCTGCAAAAAGATACGCTCCGAAACTCACATTGCAGGCTTCGGCGGCTTCTATGTAAAGGATACGGCTGTTCCAAATCAGTTCTATATCCATTCACGGCAGACAGGCGGAACGGGACTTGTTTCCTGCCTTATGAAGGTGCTGGATATGCCGTTCCGTGAAGCGGTGCAGACTGCACTTGACGGCGAAGAGGCAAGAGGGGACAGAAACGATAAAGCATATATTCCGAAAAGCACCGAACATCCCGTTCCTGAACCCAAGCCCGAATTTGTAATGCCCGAAAAGAGTGCGGACAACCGCAGAGTTTACAGCTATCTAACAAAAACAAGGTGCATAGATTCAAGCATTGTCAATGCATTTATCCGTTCGGGACTGTTGTATCAGGACACAAAGGGAAATGCCGTATTCCTGCATAAGAATAACGGAAAGCCCTGCGGTGCAGAGATTCACGGCACAAGCGGAAAAAGCTATACCGTGGGAAATGCAAGGTATTCCGATTTTGCAGAGGATAAAAAGATTATCCCCACCGAGCCGTACATAGCAGAACTTCTTGACAGGGAGCTTAAAAACGAAAGCGTAAGGTTTGCGGGATATGTTTATGAACAGAATGCCAACATCGTTACTGACAGCACAGGCTATGATGCTGTTATCGGAAAAATATCCGAATTTCAGATCAAAAATATTGACAGAAATGCGGTTGATGCGGAAGTATCGGGAAAGCTGAAAAACTACAAGGGAGTTGCACCCGGAACGTCCGAGAGCTTCTTTCGGTATGACAAGGGCGAGCCGAAGAAAGCGTATGTTTTTGAAAGCTCCATTGACCTTATGAGCTTTATGGCACTTCACCCCGATGTGACCGACTGCACGTTTGCGGCGATGGCAGGACTTAAACCAAATGTTGTGGAAAAGCTGCTTGCCGGCGGATTGCCTGTTACCCTTTGCGTGGATAACGATAAGGCGGGACAGAATTTTGCAAATCAGTTTGGTACACGCTGTAAGTATTTTACGGAGTGCAGGGCAAACAATGTCAAGGATTTTAATGAGCTTCTGAAAGCCAAAAAGACTGTCACATTTGCTGAAAGGGCAAGTGCTTTAAGGAACTGGGCAGACAAAGCTTTACAGAAAATATCGGAGGAACAGACAAGAAAGGTTGGAATTGCAAGATGAGTGAAGATATAAAGACAGCAGTTATTGCTGAAAAAGATATGCCTGTTAATGAAGCGGAGAATAATGTTTCTCACGAAAGCATAAAGGCATCAAAGACCGACAAAAGGCTTGAAAAGCTCACGGCTTTAAAGGAAAAGTATGAAAAGGCATTTTCCGTGCAGGCGGAAGCCACACGAAAGGCGGACAGCATCAATGCACAGATAATGAAAATTGAAAAGGAGATCCACGCCGAGGAGATTGCCGAGGTAGAGGGTTTATGTTCCGAAAAGGCATTTGCTTTTTCTGATCTGGCAAGGATAATAAAGGCTTTTCCCGAGGGCATGACGGCAGATGATATCATAAATTATTTTGTGTAAAGGAGTGACCTGCAATGACCGAATATGTAAACAAGGAGTATTACAACAGCATAAAAGGAAACTGTGCATACATCGACCTTAACGGTGATAATATCCACAAGGTTATGGACAGGCTTCGTGCAGAGGACATTATGTTTTCAGCTACATACGGAAGCTACAGAAATACCGTTACTGTCAGCAAGGCTGATGCACAGAGAGCCAATGCCATTGCTTCCGAATATAAGAATACGGTTCAAAACAATCAGCGTATCATCGGCAATATCGAGTATTCAAAGATAAGGGACAGAAGCTTTATAAACACCGATCCCGAAACAGCTTTGCAGGTCGCAAATCTTCTGTCGGGCGATGCAAGCATAAGATTTTCGGGAAGAATACTCGCAAATTTCGCAACCATTACCGTAAGCGGAAGAAAAAATGCGGAAATGGTCAATCGTATGATAGACAATATCCATAACGCCGATATTATCAATGAGCTTTTCCGTGCAGGCTATGAAAGGCTTGCAGATACAAACGGTTTTGTGAATATCCGCAATAATGAAACAGGAGAGACAGTCGGTTTCAGAAATATGGATATGGTCCGTGAAATGTATAATGACGGAAACAACGAGTTTTTCCACCCCTCCGCATACCGCATTGACAAAACCGAAGAAGCATATTATATTTCCGAAGCAAACAGCACTACAGCAGATGAAAGAAACGTATATACCGACACAAACGGCGATGTTCCCGTATTTGAAAGCAGACACGAAGCGGAAGAATACGCTTCCGACAACGGCATTGACGTTTCGGATTTTGAGGAAATAATCTCCGAGGAAAATGTTCCCGAAAATGCTCCGATTGAAAATGTTCCACCGGAACATCGGGAGTCTTCCAATGAACCTTTGGACGTCCAGTTATCCGAAAGATTATCAGCCGAGTACAATTTCTTCGTTTCAAATCTTATGAATCAGAAGCCTGAAGTTATCATTTCTTCCGCTTATGAGATAAATACAAAGGACAATATCCGTACATATGCGGAAAATGAGAAGCTTGACCTTACAGATGAGCAGATAAAGGCACTTCTTTCAAGTGAAAATGTTCTGAATGAAGTGTATCTGGAATGGAACAAGAATGAATCCGCAAACAGCTATGATGATGTGCTTACGGTTTTGCAGGACAGAGCAGACAGGATACTTGTTTCTCAGGAACGCAGTACAAAGGAAAATGTTCAGGTGGAACATTCAGAGGAAAAGCAGGAAGAAACAGTTTTCAGCAACATTCCCGTTTATGCAAAATCACTTTCCGAAGCAAGAGAGCTGAACGAGCTTGACATATACAGAGCAAGCAGAAAAGAAAATTCTGACTGTGCAAATATGATTGATGCTTTTATCAGCAAGCATTACAATGACAACAGCTTGGACTCGGAGAGTGTGTTAAACGATCTGCTTGAAAGGTATCCTATTGAACGCATTGCACTTGTTTCTGCCGTTAATATTGCCGATAAGAGTTGGGACGGACGTATATCCAATGCAAACAGGGCTTGGGCAAATGCTTTCCTTGAAGATTATCCCGATGATGTGATGCGTCAGAAAGGGGAGTATTATCTTACCGCACACCCCGGCTTGTTAAATCTTTTTGCCGATACGATCCGTTCATATATTGAAAAGAACAGGGAGCTTGCACCCGAGCAGAAAGAACAGGAGCAGGACGAAATATATGATACCCTTGACCTTGAACACAATTCCATTACGTTCTCCGTAGTAACCATTGACGGCGAAAACAGGTTTGTTGTCCCCGAATATGTTGACAAGTATGATATTCACGGGCTGGAAGTGTATCAGGATTACATTTCGGAAAATCAGTCAGATGAAGCCAGCGTTTCCGTTGAGTTTTGTATGATCGGTGCATTGGATAATGAATCGGTCACAGCATCATACGATGAAGCCGATTTTATTGAAAAGCACCTTGACGATGTAATGAAGTCAGAGTATACAACTTCTCTGGAATACAATGAATACAGCATAGAAACTCCCGATGAAATGCTTGAAAGCAAGCAGGAAGAAAAGGAGCTTGAAACTGCAAAGGAGTATATCCGCAGTTATCTTGAATCGGAATTTTTAAGCGAAAATGTGACCTTTGATGATCTTGAACATATCTCCGCAGGCTATACCGAGCTTGGCGAAAATAACGAGTATGGTTTTCAGATGGAAATTGACCTTGTTTCTTTCAGAATAAGCTATATGCTTAATGAGGAGCTTGTCAAGACTGAAAAATACAACAGCATTGAAGAAATGAACGAGCTTGCACTTTCCGAGCTGAACTTTGATGAGTTTTATTCTATCGGAACAGATGCACTTGAAGCGTATGAGGAAAAGAGATTTCATCTTTCCATTCCCCATATGGGTATTGATGCGGATATGAGAGAAATAGACCATATCGAAGTACAGACTCCCGATGACAAGCTTATTTTCTATTACAGCACAAACAGCAATGACATTGAAAGAGCTTGGGAGAGTGCTGATAATTCAGACACAGCCGTTAGCATTGATGAAGTCAGAAATGACCTTATAAATGCACAGTCGGCAGGCTTTTCCATTGCTGTCCGTGAGAAGGAATATGAAAAGGAAATACCCGAAAATCTCTTATGGAAAGCAATACCCGAATCCATTGATGAGAAAACGGGAAAGCCTACAAGCTGGGCATCGGAAATAAATTCCGAAACATACGGCAGATTTCTTTGGATAAGCCAGAATGAAAACAATGACACGGGAGAAAGAATTATTCCCGTATCATCTGAAAGTGTGGGATTTCATTCGCTTTCCGCCGCAAAGGAATGGGCAGTAGAATTTTATTCGCTTGATAAGGAAGCCTCACACGATGCGGCGGATATTCTCGCTGAAAAGCTTACAGCACATCACCCCGGCAAGTTTATGATAGAGGAATACTATAACAGCAAAGCTCCATCTGCCGAAGAACTTTCCGCATATATTCAGAGCCTTGTTTTAAGTGACAGACAGGGCTTTGGACTGGACGGCTATTCAGCTGACACAAACAAAATTACTCTGTCCGATCTGTCGGAATATTCGTGGGAACAGGTCAGCAGGGCTGTTATGACAGCTTTGGAAAAAGGAACATACATCACTGCCGAAGAAAGAGCCGAGAGAGCAAATGCACCCAAGTATTCCATATATCAGGTGAAAAGGGGTGATGAATATTCAAGACTGTCATTCAACAGTTGGAACGAACTGAAAAAGTTCAATCTGCCCTTTGATAAAACCAACTATGAGGAAGTTTACGGCGGATATGTTTCGGACGTAAGCAGAAGTCAGGGCAGAGGTGTTATCCTTGATAATATCTATACCAAATTCAACATTGACCGTCCCGAAGATTTGAGAGGTCACAGCCTTTCTGTCGGTGACGTAATTGTGCTTGAAGATAATAATGTCAGCTCTGCATTTTATGTTGATTCATTTGGTATGGCTGATGTTACCGACCTTTTCTTTGAAGTGGAAAAGCAGAAAATTGACCTTTCCAAGCTGTCGGAAATTACCCTCACCGAAGAATATGACCGCAGAAAAGACCAGCCCGACGATTTCCTGCATATAAAGAACACTGTTTCATTCAGCAATCTGAATTCTTCGTATCTTATAAACCGATACAAGGAATTTACTTATGAATATGACGATATGCCCGATTATGACGAGGGAGATTCGTTCACAACAAAACAGGGTATGCTTGCAGAGGTGCAGGAATTCTTTGAGGATATGAGAAACGATCACGACAAGAGTATTTCCATAACGGATTTAAGCGGCAAAACAACAGTCCTTGAGGGCAGACTTTTTGAGTTTGAAGCAACAGAGGACAGGCTTGCTTTTATGATACCCAATGCAGGCTATGCAGAAATGTTCGAGCGTGACGATGACAGCTATGACTACACTTTCTATGACGATGACTATAACATTACCGACAGCGGTGTGTATGATGATGTGAGCATTTCTCTACGTAAGGCATTTACTATTGTTATGGAAGATGCAGGCTATGACATTGAAAAGTGCGAGCCTATGGATTTTGAAAAGGTACACAGCAGAGCCGAGAAAAAGGAAGAGCAGTCTGCTTCTGTGGCTGATACGGGAAGAAAAAAGTCAGGCAATGAGGTAGAGGTCGGAGATGTATTCTTATACAACGGACGTGAATACACAGTAGAATCGGAAAAAGGCATTTATCCCGATGATGTGAAAGTTTCCTATGAGGAGCAGACAGGTGGTATTTCATATATCACCACACAGAATATCGACAGATACAAGCTTGCCGAAAATGGTGTTTTCCTCGGTAATCCTACAAAGGAACCAGAAAAAGAAAATGCTCCCACAGAAGATAAGGCCGAAAATAAAGCAAGTGATTATACTCCCAAAATCGGTGATCTGATAGACATCAATGATGAACTGCTCACTATTTCAGATATAAACGGCGGTATCATTACATTTACTGAAACCGAAAATCTTCTGGGCAACACTTCCCGAATGGATATCTCGGATTTTCTCGCAAGCGGTTTTACCGTTGTTGAAGAAAACGAAAGCGAATTTGTTGAAGCTGTATCCGATGTTCCGGTGGAACATTTTGAAGCGGAAACTGAAAATGTATCGGAAAATGTTGATGTTCCGGTGGAACATAATGTTTCCAACTCACAGAATTTTGTCATAACAGACGAAAATTTTGGCGTGAAAACACCAAAGGCGAGATTTGCCGCAAACGTTGAAGCAATCCGTACCCTGAACAATATTGAAGCTGAAAACAGAACTGCCACATTGGTCGAACAGACTGTGCTTTCGGGCTACACAGGCTGGGGAGCAATACCGCAGGCATTCGATTCCGACAATAAGGACTGGAGCAATGAATATGCGGAGCTGAAAGAGCTTTTGACCAATGATGAATATATGGCGGCAAGGCGTTCCACTATGAACGCACATTTCACTTCTCCCGTTATAATCAATGCGATTTATGAGGGACTGAAAAATATAGGCTTTGAGAGCGGAAAGATATTGGAGCCTGCAATGGGTATCGGTAATTTCTTTGGTGCTATGCCCGAAAATATGAGAAAAAGCGAGCTTCACGGCGTAGAGCTTGACAGCCTTACCGGACGTATTGCCAAGCAGTTATACCCCGATGCAGATATTCAGATTAAGGGCTTTGAGAAAACAAGGTTTGAAAATGACAGCTTTGATGCTGTTGTAGGTAATGTTCCTTTCGGAGATTACAAAGTCGATGACAAGGACTACAACAAGCACAAGTTCTATATTCACGATTATTTTGTGGCAAAATCCATTGACAAGGTTCGCCCCGGCGGTGTGCTTGCCGTTGTCACCTCAAAGGGTACAATGGATAAGGAAAATCCCGAAATGCGTACATACATTGCACAGAGAGCAGAGCTTTTAGGTGCGATACGCTTGCCAAATGATGCTTTCAAGAAAAACGCAGGCACAGAGGTCACATCGGATATTCTTTTTTTCCAAAAGCGTGAAAGACCTATTGAGATAAAGCCCGAAGAAGTGGAATGGCTGTCAAAGGGGACAACGGAAAATGGCTTTTCGGTAAATAACTATTTTGTAAATCACCCCGAAATGGTTCTCGGAACTATTGCGGAAGCAAATCAGATGTACGGCCCTACGGAGAATACACAGGTGCTTCCGATCGAGGGGGTAGACCTTAAAACTCAGCTTTCCGAAGCGGTGAAAAATATTCACGGTACATATACTCCGCAGACAAGGAAAGCCGAAAAGAAAAAGGAAGCAGAGGACATTATTCCTGCTCCTGCAAATTCGAGGACTTACAGCTATTATGCTGTTGACAACAGCATTTATTATCGTGGCGATGATGAAACTATGAGCAAGGTCAAGCTCTCAGGCGATGGTCTGAAAAGAGCTTTGGCAATGGTTGAAATTCGTGATACTGTCCGTGAACTGCTTGATATGCAGCTTGATAATGCAGACCATTCCCTTGACGGAGATATTGCCGATAAGCGTGAAAAGCTCAATCAGACATACGATGCATTTACTGCAAAGTACGGTCATTTCGATGATAAGAAAAATTTCCGTTTGTTCAAGGGTGATGACGGATACAGCTTCCTTACAGCACTTGAAACAAAGGAAAAGGACAGCGGAGAATACAAAAAGGCTGATATTTTCTATCACGATACAGTCAAGCCAAACAGCGTAGTTGAACACGTTGAAACCGCACAGGAAGCACTCATTTTATCCGTTGCCGAAAGAGCAAAGGTCGATTTTGATTATATGACAGAGCTTTGCGGAATGGATAAAAATACCCTTGTAAATGAGCTTGAAGGTCAGATATTCCGACTTCCGCAGAAAGAAGAAAAGTATGTGACTGCCGATGAATACCTCACGGGAAATATCCGGCAGAAGCTTCGTGAGCTGAACAATGCTCCGATTGGTATGGACGTGAGCAGACACAGGGAAGCCCTTGAAGCTGCAATGCCAAAGCGAGTTGAAGCAAAGGACATTTCCGTCAAGCTCGGCTCACATTGGGTATCTCCCGAATTTGTAACACAGTTCATAAACGAGAAGTTCAGACCGGGCTGGAAGAGCAATATAGAAGCACAGTACAGCAAGGTATCGGGCAAGTGGAAGATAGAGGGTGCAGGTAAAAACGATAAAACAAGCTATGCCGCAATGCACGATTACGGCACGAAGCGTAAAGATGCTTATGCAATCCTTGAGGGTATTCTCAATCACGAAGATCTGACTGTCAAAGACCAGAAGCTGGACGAAAACGGCAATCCTGTCCGTGATTCAAGGGACAACATTGTCAAGGTGACAAATCACGAAGAAACCAAGGCTGTTCAGTCTATGGCAAGAAAAATCGAAAATGAATGGCAGGACTGGATATTCAAAGATCCCGACCGCAGAACCGTTCTTGTGGACAAATACAATGAAGTATTCAACAGTATCAGGCACAGAGAATATGACGGCTCACATCTTAATTTTGTCGGTATGAACAGCGATATAACCCTTAAAGAGCATCAGAAAAATGCTGTCGCAAGAGCGTTATACGGCGGAAATACGATGCTTGCTCATTGTGTGGGAGCAGGGAAAAGCTATGAAATGATAACCATAGCAATGGAGGGCAAGCGTTTGGGACTGCACACAAAAACCCTGTTTGCCGTACCCAATTCCCTTACGGAGCAGATGGGCAGAGATTTCAAAAAACTGTATTCTGCCGCAAATATCCTTGTTGCAACAAAAAAGGATTTTGAGCCTAAAAACCGCAGGGAATTGTTTGCAAAAATTGCAACAGGGGAGTGGGACGCAGTAATTGTTGGACATTCGCAGTTTGACCGTATGGGACTTTCAAAGGAACGTATGGAAAAATATATGCAGGCTGAAATAGGCGATCTCCGTGAACAGCTTGAAGAAGCGAAAGACAAGGACGGAAGCAAGAGCTTTTCCGTCAAGGAAATTGAAAGGACGATAGCACGTTACGAAAAGAGAATAAAGGACGATCAGGGCAAGGTCGCAAAGGACGATTACATCGACTTTGAAGAAATGGGCTTTGACAAGCTGTTCGTGGACGAATGTCATCTTTACAAAAATCTCGGAACTGCAACCAAGATGTCCAATGTTGCAGGCATAGGCACAACAGGTTCGGGCAAGGCAGCTGAACTGCTTATGAAAACAAAGTATTTCGATGAACTCACAGGCGGAAAGGGTATGGTCTTTGCCAGCGGCACGCCTGTCAGCAACAGTATGACCGAGCTTTACACAATGATGCGGTACTTACAGACTGATTTGCTGAAAGAGTGTGACATCAATCACTTTGATGAATGGGCGGCGGATTTTGGCGAGGTCAAGACCGATTACGAATTAAAGCCTGAAAGTGACGGAAAATATCAGCTTAAAACACGCTTTGCAAAGTTTACGAACCTGCCCGAGCTTATGGGTATGTTCAAGGAAGCAGCGGACATTCGTACAGCCGATACGCTTGACCTTGAAAAGCCAATATCGCACGTTCACGAAGTAGTTGCACCGCCGTCAAAGATACAGAAGAAACTCATAAAATCTCTTTCAAAAAGAGCTGCCAAAATCCGTGACGGAAACGTTGATCCGAAAGATGATAATATGCTCTGCATTACAAATGACGGACGAAAAATAGGTCTGGATCAGAGGCTTATGCAGCCCGGCTGTCCCGACAATCCCAATTCAAAGGTAAATATGTGTGTGAAGAATGTTTTTGACATTTATACAAGGACAGCCCCGAACAAAAGCACGCAGCTTATATTCTGCGATATGTCAACGCCAAAATCTGATTCAAGGCAGGACAGATTTGAAATATATCGTCCCGACAGCACAAAAAGCAGCGGCTTTGACCTTATCCGCAAAAAGGTCGGACTTGGAAGCGGTGATGAGGACAGTCCAAAGAGAATTTCCTCATTTGCAGATATAAAGTCGTATGTGGACAAACATTCTCCCGAAGCGGAGGACAAGCTGCAGGAGGGCGATATTGCGGTATTCCGAATTCCGAGTGAGGACGGCACGATAATCCAGTCAAGAGCGGCTGTATTCACAGGCGGACAGTTTTCTGAGGACAATTCCTTTGAACTCCTGGAAAGCCTGGGTATATCACCGACAGAAGATATGCCGCCGAAGCCTTTTAATGTTTATGATGACATTAAGGATAAGCTCATTGAAATGGGAGTTTCCGAAAAGGAAATAGCTTTCATTCACGATTGTGATACTGCAGAGAAAAAGCAGGCACTTTTTAATCAGATAAATGCGGGTGATGTTCGTGTGCTTCTCGGCTCAACGGCAAAGTGCGGTGCAGGAATGAACTGTCAGCAGAAAATGGCAGCACTTCATCATCTCGATGCTCCGCTTCGACCATCCGACATGGAACAGCGTAACGGTCGAATCGAACGTCAGGGAAATGAAAATCCCGAAGTCGATATATTCCGATATGTCACCGACAAGAGCTTTGATGCGTACCTCTATCAGATCTTGGAGAACAAGCAGAAATTCATTTCACAGGTTATGACCTCCAAAACTCCCGAAAGAATATGCTCCGATATTGATGAAGCGGCACTTGATTACGCAGAGGTAAAGGCACTCTGTGCAGGCAATCCCAACACAACAAGAGGAGCTTGTAGGAAAATGGCGATTTTACGTTGTTTAAGCAATGAGCATCACATTTGTATGTGGTGCTTTTTCTCATAGTTTCTTATACTTGTTGATAATGGATTACAGGAAAAGCTGTTTCATCAGGTAATTGATATTCTCGGTGAAAAAGGCTTGATATTAAAGCGTGGAACGATAGTATCTGAAAAAGCGATACCGAGGTCTGCGAAAACAGACTGCGAAATTGAATATGATGTTCGCATTGGCGAATCTGCTTCTGGCTGACAGGCCCTGCCTGGCGGCTTGAATCTGTATACCTTCTGCGAGAATTCTAAGCGCAAACCGTTCTGCCAAAAGCCACCTGCTGGCAGGACAGTTCTTTTTGCCTTATTATGCGATGTTGCCTTAAATGTGTATTCTTAGCCATGGTTTTCTCCGTTTCTTAGCTGCCGCCATTCGGAGAAAACGAAGGGGCTCTGCCCCTTAAACCCCGAGGTTTATCGCTTTTGTTTCCAGGAAGGCAGCAAAAAAGGCAGCATCCGTTAAGATGCCGCCTTCCCGCAAACCCTATGTGCCGCTCAGGTCGCTCCTCAGCGTTGCCCTATCCTGCACATAGGTAAAGCATTAGTATTGTAAACTACCGTTGGAGTCAAGTCAAGAGCTGCTGTAATGTTTGTAAAAGTTACTTCCGGGTACCTTTTTGCAAGATTAACTTCCGCTCCGCCTGCCCTCCAACCGGATTTTAACTATTCAATTGACGAGATTGTCTACTCAATATACTATTCTTATTTATGGCAGTAACGATGTGGTCATGCTTGCTTTCATTACGCCCATAGCAGCAAAGATAAGTGAAACTACGATTGCACCAAGCCAGATGTTTCCGGTCTTTTTAAAAGCCTTTCTGACAAAGAACGGAGCAAGAACGTATCCGCTACCCAGCAACAGGATAACTACGA
>OHHT01000476.1_pt1 | contig 14592 bp, 6 predicted proteins | sample 1568061 | NCBI WGS metagenome assembly OHHT01 (sample SAMEA3879550, study PRJEB24766) | human gut metagenome | biome: human-associated habitat; feature: feces | place: USA | collected 1985/1987 | reverse complement strand
AAGAAGTTGGAGCAAACAAAAGCGTCCTCTGCCCATATCGGGCGGTTTATCAGGCTCATCAAGAAGTATAAGCAGCCCGCAGAGCTGACGAAAGAGATGGCGTGTGAACTGATTGATAAAATCGTTGTTAAGAAGTATGACCGTTTCAGCAGAAATATGCGTGAATACCTTAACATTACCGATGAACTGGACAGATATGGTGTTGGTGTTATTTCGCTTTCCGAGCCGTTTAATACGGAAACAAAAGAGGGCAGAATGATGAGAAATAACCTTCTGAATTTTGCTGAATTTGAACGTGAAACAATTGCGGCGAGAGTTAAGGATGCTTACAGTACAAAGGCTGTGGAAACAGGATTTTATCAGGGCGGTAAAATGTTCTTCGGTTTTCAGTCAAGCAGGCAGACTATCAACGGAAAAACAGGTTCTGTACTTGTTCCGAGCGAAGCGGCACAGACGGTTATTGCGGCTTATGAGATATACAAAAATCCCGATACGTCTTTAGCTGACGTGTTAAATCATATCAAAGAGCATAATCTTCCGTCCTCTGCAGCGGAAAGTGCAGGTGTAAAGCACAGATGTATGGACAGAAGCGAGATTTCAAGGATACTTGAAAATCCTTTGTATGTTCGTGCCGACAAAAATGTATATGCTTTTTTCTTAGCAATGGGATATACAATGATTGATGATATTGATGCTTATGACGGAGTTCACGGTCTGATGTGGCACAAGTGCAATGAGGAAGACAGATTTATAAAGGTTGGCTATCACGAGGGTCTGGTTGATGCGGAAACGTGGCTTGCGGTGCAGGATAAAAAATCTCATAATCACAAAATTCCTCAGTCGAGGGGACATATAAAGTCGTGGCTTGTGGGACTTGTCAAGTGCGGACACTGCGGCAAGGCGTTGTTGATTACATACAACAAAAATGCTGACAGGTCAAAGATTTGGAGATATTACAAATGCACAGGGGTTAAAACAGTCAAGGGCTGCAGTAAAAAAAGCGAGCGATTGAAGCTTCGTCCCGATGATGTGGAAAAAGCAGTTTTTGAAGCAATGAAGGCTCATATCGCAGAGTTTGAGGTTGCAAAGAACAGTAATCGGAATAAATCCTCCGAGGCTGAAAAAATCCGTGCCGAGCTGCTCCGCATTGAAACGGACAGCAGGAAGCTGATTGACAGGCTCATTGATGCAGACGATGTTCTTTTTGGATATATTCAGAACAAAATCAGCGAGCTTCACGCAAAGAAAAACGAGTATGAAAAGCAGCTTTTATCCATTGAACGCAGGGTTAAAAAGATTGATACCAAGCCTATTCTTGACCCTCTTAACAGGTGGGACGAGCTTACAATGGAAGAAAAGAACGCTCTTGCCAAGATTATGATTGACAGGATCGATATTACCGATGAGGATGGTATATCTATTCATTTCTGTTTTTGATAAAAAAATCCGCCGGAGATGTGTTTTTCTCCGACGGTGAATTTGGGAATTTTTAATGAATAGCTTGTGATTATGGGCGTTCCGCTTGCAAAAACCAAACCTCTGCCGCCCGTAAGCTCGTCAAGGTACTTTGTTTTCATCAGAAGCTCCGCAGCCTTGCCGCTTCCCGTTGTGCCAATTCCGGCAACGTTGGACATTTTAGTCGCAGTACCCAGATTCTTGTACATATGGCACTCATCAACGAAAATCTTGTCAAAGCCCATCTGCTCGAAATCTATGTAATCGTCCTTTGCTACCTTGTTCTGCTCATCGGTCAAACGCTTTTCGTATCGGGTAATAGTCCTTTCAATTTCCTTTACCGAAAAACTTTTTGCGCCATCCGTACTCTTGGCTTCTTCAAGTTCCGAACGCAGGCTCTCTATCTCCGATTTCAGATACCTGTTCATACGCTCTGCGGAAAGTCCCATTCGGTCAAATTGGCTGTGTCCGACAATTACCGCATCCCACTCGCCTGTTGCTATCTTTGCAAATAACATCTTGCGGTTTTTAGGCTCAAAATCCTTTTTTGTGGCTACAAGGACATTGGCAGCAGGATAAAGTTTCTTGAAATCTCTGCCCATCTGCTCGGTGAGAGAATTCGGAACAGCAAACAAGGATTTGTTATGAAGTCCCAAACGCTTTCCCTCCATAGCTATTGTTATCATTTCAAAGGTCTTGCCCGCGCCAACGCAGTGAGCAAGCAGTGTATTACCTCCGTATAATGCTCTTGCAACAGCATTTTTTTGATGCTCTTTCAAGGTAATATCCGAATTCATTCCCACAAAATTAAGGTGCGATCCGTCATATTCTCTGTGACGAATGGAATTAAACACCTCGTTGTATTTCTCAACAAGTTTCTCTCTGCGGTCGGGGTCTTTGAAAATCCAATCTTCCCATTCGCTTTCGATTTTCTTCACCATTAGCTGAACCGCCTTTGTTTCTTCGTGGTTTGTCACCTTGACAATATTGTCCCTTGAATCACGAATCGGCTCGCCGTGTTCGTCCAGCTTCGGGTCTTTTATGGTCATATCCTCGTGATTGAGTATGCCCTCAAGTATCGCATAGGCATTTTTCCTTTTTGTGCCGTAATCGTGGATTGCAGTATAGCTGCCCTTGTCCGACTGGCTTGCGCCCTCGATTTTCCACTTGCCCGATGCACGGCTGTACTGTGCTTCTACCCTGCTTCGCCAGCTCGGATAGAATTTCTGATCGATAAACTGCGTTACATATTCGGGAGCTACCCAGTGTGCGCCCAGCTTAACGGAAATATCCTTTGCTTCAACACGCTTCGGCATAGCCGCTTCAAATGCTTCTCTGTGCTTGCTTACGTCCATATTATCGGGAGCATATTCAAGCTGACGGAGCTTTGTGCGAATGTTTCCCGTCAGATACTCATCGGCGGTCACATACTTTTCTTCCTCCTGCGGCAGTCGGTAAATCTGTCCCTCAAGCTCGGATATAAGGGTTTCCTTGCTCATTCCGCAAAGCTCGGTCATATACTCAAAATCCACTCTTGCTTTTTCCGCAACGGACAAAATGAGTGCTTCTTCTGCGGTTTCAACGTGGGTAACAACGTTATTCGGCTTTACGGTATCGTGAAAGAAAATATCCGCTTTTTCATACTTACCTGTGTCCTTGTTTTTGCTTTCAAGTGCGGTAAGGAAATTGTATCCGTCATCGCCCTTAAATGCACGGATATTCTTCTTATCATCGAAGTGTCCGTATTGTTCAACAAAGGCATCATACTTTTCATTCAGCTTTGCACGGCACTCGGAAATGTCCGTATCATAAGCACTGTCAGCATTATCAAGCTGCATATCCAGAAGCTCACGAACGGTATCACGGAGTTCAACCATTGCCAAAGCTCTTTTTAAAGCTTCCCCTTTAAGATTTGCCTTGGCCATTGTATCACCTTCCTCACGGAAATACACACTTCCATTCACGGCATAATAGCTATATACCCTTGAATTTGCAGGAGCAGGGATAATATTCTCCGCTTCTTTTTTCTTTGTGCCTTTTTCGGCTCTCGGTGTATATGTGCCTTGAATATTCTGCACCGCTTCTGCCAGCTGCTGTTTAAGGTCTGCACCCTCAAAGGGAATAACCTGTGTGTTTTCGGTAGGACCGTACTTCTGATTTGCTTCGGTAATTGTGCCGAGAACCATTTCAGGGTGATTTGCAAAATATCCGTTTACACGGAATCCCTCGGCGGTTTCAGCCTTGTTAAGCCATTCAATTTCATCGGGATTTATTTCAATGGCTCTTTCACGCTTTTGGAAGAAAAGAATATCCGATGTTACCTCTGTTCCTGCGTTAGCCTTAAAAGCATTGTTAGGCAGACGGATTGCACCCAGAAGCTCCGCTCTCTGTGCAATATACTTACGCATTTCGGGGGTTTCCTTATCCATTGTTCCCTTTGAGGTAACAACGGCAAGCACACCGCCGGGTCGAACCTTGTCGATGGATTTTGCGACAAAATAATCGTGGATATAGAACTTGTGCTTGTCATAGTCCTTGTCGGATAGCTTGTAATCACCGAAAGGAACATTGCCCACAACAGCATCAAAGCTGTCATTTTCAAACTTGGTCTTTTCAAATCCCTTTATCTGAATATCCGCACCGGGATAAAGCTGTCTTGCAATTCTGCCTGTAATGTCGTCCAGCTCAACGCCGTGAAGCTCACTTCCTCGCATAGCTTCGGGAAGCATACCGAAAAAGTTTCCGATACCCATAGCAGGTTCAAGGATTTTCCCCTGCTCAAAGCCGAGGTTTGCAAGCCCCTCATAAATTGCATTGATAATAATGGGAGATGTAAAATGTGCATTTAACGTTGAACGCCTTGCATCAATAAATTCCTCATCTGTAAGGAGAGTTTTCAGCTCTGCATATTCATTGCTCCAGTCCTTGTTGTCGGGGTCAAATGCGTTTGGAATTGCTCCCCAGCCTGTGTAACCGGACAAGACAGCCTGTTCATCGGGTGTAGCAATTCTGTGTTCCGCTTCAATGGCATTAAGAGTTCTGATAGCGGCAGCATTTGCGGCAAATCTCGCTTTTGGTGTTTTCACGCCGAGATTTTCGTCTGTAATAACGAAATTGTTTGCATTGGTGCTATGATGTTCCAGTGGAACATTTTTCTTTTCGGGAGATTTTTCAAGATGTTCCACCGGAACATTTTCATTTGTTTTTTCTCCTCGATGTTCCAGTGGAACATCTGCGGAAACTGTTTCTTCTCCGTTTGCTTCCACAACCTCAAAACCGCTTGAAAGAAATTCGCTCAAGGTCATTCGCCTTGTTTCTCCGAGCAGAGTTTCGGTATCGGCAAGAGATATAACGCCGCTGTCAATATCGGCAACAGAATACACCTGTCCGTCAAGCTCTACCAAATCACCGATTTTCGGGGAATAGTCTGCTGTCTTAACAGCTTCGGGAGCATCTGCAACACGATGATACTTTGCCGTATCAAGCAGATTGGAATAATTCTCGTTCTTTGTAATGGAAACATTTCCGCTTATGCTTGTAATAGCACACTGGTCATTGTACCACGGCATCACTCCCGTAAGAGATGTATGTTCTTTCTGTGAAAGCACACGTTCCTCATCTATGATTTTGTTTGCAAAAAGATTTATAAGTCCGGGGTGAGAGTTAAGGTGCGTATCCGCACATAACTTCTTTCTCTCGCTTTCGGAAAGACCTGCAAGCACACCATTTGCCCATTCTACGTTGGATTTATCAATACGTCCGTCAAATGAAAGATTGGATAATCTCGCCGCCACAACAAGCTCTACTCTTTCAAAGTCAAATTCTTTCAGCACATCGGAAAGCACACCGTCTGTGTCAAGTCTGCTGTTTCTGTAATTATCCGCAATGGCGGTTACAATAGCATCTTCACATCTCTTGTTTTCTTTCATATTGGCAAAATATTTATCTCTTTCGCCAAGCTCACTTGCTTCTTCTATGCTCTTGCCGTAAAGTGGCTTTTTTTCGGAAACAGCATCTGCCTTACTTTCCTGCTTCTCAATATATTCATCAAGCATTTCAAAGGCATTTTGGGTGTTTCGCTTCTGATTATCGTTGCCCAAAAACTTTGCTTTATTAAGCAGCTCCTCAAAGGTTACGGAGAATTTCTCCTGTGCTGTGTTTTCCACCTCAGCTTCTCCAAGGAAATCACTCATAATGCCGGGGAAAGCAACTACCTTTACTTCTTCACCGTTCAGCATATATCGGTCACCGATTGCAACTTCATTATGCTTTTCTTCAAGATGTTCCAGTGGAACATCAAGCTTCCCAAGAGTAAATTCAAAAAGCAAGCCATTAAGTCTTTTGGTATTGCCCTCGTTATCGGTGACGGAGATAGAAATGCTTGAATTCTTTCTTGACTTGTCCAGATACTCGTTGATTTCATCAAGCATATCCTGAGATGTTACGGTTGTATATCCCTCATCACTATCGGGCATTACACCGTTATCGTATGTAAAATCCTTGTATCTGCTGATTTCGTACTTATCCAAATCCGTAAAAAGTATGGTATTCTTAACGTGCGTGGAATTGTCGGGTTCATCACCTCTGCGGTCGTATTCCTCGGTAATCTCCACCTCCGTGAGCCTTGAAAGGTCGATAGTTTCCTTTTTCAATTCAAAGAAAAGGTCGGTAACATCTGCCATTCCAACTGTGTCAACGAAATATGCGGAGCTGCCCTCTTTATCCTCCAAAACCACCACATCGCTGACCGACAGGCTGCGTCCCTTGAAATCTTCGGGACGGTCGCTGTTAAACTTTTTGAAAATATCTTCAAGAATTCCCTCTTTAAAAGGGAATTTGGTCACATCGGCAATATTGCCGCCGTAAACCTCGTCATAATTTTTCCTATCAAAGGACAGATTAAACCTCGGCATATCGTCCCAGCGTGTAAAGCGGAGATTGTGATACTCCTCCCCATTTTTCAGCTGATAAATCTTGTATGTGGGTTCGTTTTCCTTTTCGGCTCTGTCCTCAATTCCCGACAGGTTTCTGAATGACTTGACCGCATCAAGGAGAGAAGCCGCCTGCTCCTGCATTTCCTCGCTTACATCTTCGGAACTGCGAACATTTTCCAGATAATCTTCAACGGCTGTGAAATTTCCCGTGTAAAGTGCTTTCAGAGTGTTCTGATATTCGTTCAGACCTTTGTTGTAGTCCTCCCACTCATCATATCCGCCAGATTCAATGGACAGATAATATGGCTGTCCCACCTCATTGGGAACGTTGGAGAAAACACGGTTCATATCCCAGATTTCCGAAGCAATGTCATCGGCAATTCTGAACGCTTTTACATCTTCCTTGTCCGCATAAAAATCATCGGACAGATTTTCAAAAATGCTATGCTCATTCTCCCCGTTTTCTTCCATAGGAGGAATTTCCGTGCCGCTGTGGTAAACGGTAATTCCCTGCCCCCACATAATAACAGCAGTATCATCGTCAATGGCGGTAAGATTTTCGGGAATTTCAACAGAATTATCTTCTGCCATTTCTCTTTCCTCTGCGGTTTCGTAAACCTCCACCGCAAAGCCGTTTGAAACGGCACTCCGAATATCAATCGCAACATCGTCAATATCAACGGCAGTATCGGATTTATCGTCACTCTGCCAAGCTCGCTCAATGGTTTTGTTATTGCTGCTGTAATAGAACATCAGCACATCATCGGGTGTCTGAACGGCAATGCTGTCAATGTCCCTCATATCAATATCAACATCAATTTCGGGAATAACAAGGCGGAAATTTTTGTTCTCAATTTCTTCAAGTGCTTCATTGCCTACCGTTACCATATCATCAAAGTCAAGGCAGGTCAAAGCAACTTCCGTCATTTCCTCAAGGCTGTCATATTTTTCTGTTGTAATCTCCACTCCGTCAAGGGTATAGCTGATTGAAAAGTCCACGAGATTTGCGGTAACGCTGAAATCGTGGTCGGCATCATCTCCGAGGGAAGTATATCCCAGCGGAACATTTTCCAAGTCCTTGTAGGTGTCCTCCGAGGGTTCAGTGCCATACTCTTTTTCAAGAAAATCGTTTATATATTCCCTTGCTTCGGCAAGCAGCTTTTCAGCCTGCCTGCTTTCAAGCATTTCATCGGGAGTGGCAATAACATAGTTATTTATTTCAAGATTCGTTGTCTGCGGATGGTTCATTACCGCCTTGAGATTTGCATTGATAAAGTCAATATCACTGGAATATGCCATTTCCGATTCAAGCTCCGAATTGCCTATCATACAGTATTCAACGTATGCTCTTACCTCGTCAGGCTGATTTTTGGCGATATAGTCCTGATATTCCTCCAAGCCGTGAATATCGTCCTTTTCAATGTATTCTCCTACCGCAAATACAAGCTCGCTGTTTATGGTAACAACCGAAAATGTCAGGTTATTCTCCGCAAGGCTCAGAGCTTCGGCTATCTCGTCCTTTGGCACTTCGGACTCAAAATGTTCCACCGGAACATTTTCCCTCTGCTGCGAAAGCAAAATTCGGTCTGCCCTGTCCTGCATAACCATAAGCACATCATCATAGCTTTCTGCGGAATCATTCTTCACCCATTCAAGATAGATTTCATCAAGGATATTATCCATTGAAAGAAATGCGGAAAGCTGTGCTTTTGTAAGGTCGGGTTCTTCATTGGTTATGTATTCGCCTATCTGCTTGCAGACGGTTACTCTGTATGCAGCTTCGATAATCTCATCAAACGGACGGGATTTCATCTCGGAAATATACGCTTCAAGCTCTGCATTTACCCTCTTTTTAAGCTGTTCAGAGGGAGATAATTCTGCCGTATCATCGAAATGTTCCACCGGAACATCTGCAACAGGCTGGGAGATTACTTCCTCAAAATCCGTAAGGTCAATGCCTTTTTCTTCAGCGTACTGCTCCGCATTTTCCCTGCTGTCAAAGACGGGGACGGTCACATTTTCATCAACATAAACATTCTTTTCATCGGCGATCACGCTGTCAACCTCGGAAATGTAGAACGGCTCGACCGCTTCGGGAATACTTTCCACACGATATGCAGAGGGGTGAAAAAATTCACTGCTCGCATCACCGAACATCTCTCGCACCATATCCATACTGCGGAAGCCTACAACCTCACCGCTTGCATTGTTGCGGATATTTACAAAACCGTTCGTGTCCGCAAGACGTTCATATCCTGCCTTGTAAAGCTCGTTTATGATGTCTGCGTTGCGGATATTATCAATCATACGATTGACCATTTCCGCATTTTTTCTTCCGCTTACGGTAATGGTAGCAGAGTTTTCAAGTATTCTTCCCGAAAAGCGTATGCTTGCATCTCCCGAAAGGAGATTTGCCACCTGCAAAGCGGTATCGGGGTCGGTATTGATAAAATTCCTGTCCTTTATTTTTGAATACTCGATATTTCCGATAATACGCTGTTTACGCTGTGTGTTCTGCGGTGCGGTTTTGTATTCTGCGGCAATGGCAAAGGCTCTCTGCGAATCTGCCTTGCTGACGGTAACGGTATTTCTGTAACCGCCGTAGGCTGCGGAAAACATAATGCCCTCCGCTTTCAGCCTTTCCATAACGCTGTGAATGTTCTGTCCGTTAAGGTCGATATATGAACAGCTGCCCTTTATGCTGTTGTAGTAATCCTTGTTTACATATTCGGTCATCTTGTTAACCTCCTCACGAAAGCATATTAATACTAAACACTCATTAAACACGGGAATCTCTCGCCTCAAAAAATCATACACGCAAATTTTTTGAGGCGATTTCTTCTCCGTGTTTTAAATGGTGTTTAGTATACGAATATCGGTCAAGGTCATATCTTCGGGAATTTTCGTAAGGAATTTTGCTATCTCCCGATATGACAGATTTTTCACGGCACAAACCTTGTCAAGCTCAGCCGCCTCCTCTGCGTGAAGCTCGTTCTCAATTTTCTCGATCTGTGCGGAAATATCCTGCGTTTTCTTTGTTGCTGTTTCCTGTGCCAGAACCGCCTTGCCGTACTTGTCTTTCAATGCGTTCAGCTTTTCAAGACGCTTATCGGTTTTGGATTTCTTTTCAGTTTCTTTTACGGGTGTTTCTTCTAAATGTTCCGGTGGAACATCTGCGGTTTCGGGTACGATTTTTTCGGTAAAACCTGTTGTTAAATCATTCATCTTGCAACCTCCGCTGTTTTCATAGTTGTTTCGTTTATCTTCTGAATGGCATTATTCGCCCAGCTTTTCACGGCGTTTACCTTATCCTTAAAAGGAACGGTTTTCCTTGCCATAAGCAGCTCGTTAAAATCCTTTACGCCGTAATGTCTGCACTCGGTAAATATTTTTACCTGTGAGCCAAACCGTCCTGCGAACTTCTCCCCTGCCGTGTCATTGTCCACACATAATGTAACAGGCATATTCTTTTCAAGGAGCTTTTCCACCACATTCGGTTTAAGTCCTGCCATTGCAGCAAACTTGCAGTCGGTCACATCGGGGTGCAGTGACATAAAGCTCATAAGGTCGATTGAACTTTCAAACACAAACGCTTTCTGCGGATTGCCTTTGTCATAGGAAAAATAGCTTTCCGTTGTTCCGGAAGCAACGCCCTTGTAGTTTTTCAGCTTTGAGTGAACATCATTTTCAACCGCATCTCGGTCAATATTGCTTTTTAATATTTCAGAGATAGCATCGCTTATGACGTTAAAATTCTTGTTGTCGGCAACAATATTTGCGTTTTTCTCATAAACATACCCTGCAAATTTCACGTCCGTATTTTTCAGCTTTCGGTCAAGAAGCTCCGCTATGTACGGCTCTGTGGGGATAACCTTTCTGTCGATAAAATCCGAATATTTTGAATTTCCCACTGTATAGCTTTTTCCGCCTGTCCCGTGTATCTCCGCACCGCAAGGCTTGCCGTTCTCCCTATGAAGAAAAACGGCATTGCCCTTTGTGTCCTGAAAGAGAACTCCTGCACGGATAAAAGCATTTACAACTTCGGGATTTATGTATCGTGTTTTGGTAAGATAGCTGTACGCTTTTCTGTTATCCTCACCCTTTTGGGGCATTTCAAATTCGGGTTTGGATTCGGGTTTCGGTACGTTTTTCGTTTGAACATATCGTAGTGTTGATGTATGTCCTGTCTTTCCCTCTCCTCTGCCCTGCTCACCGTCAAGTGCAGTTTGCACAGCTTCCTTAAACGGCATATTCAGTACCTTCATCAGACAGCTCACAAGTCCGATGCCGCCTGTCTGCTGTGAATGAACGTAAAACTGATTGGGGATAACCGTGTCCTTAACATAGAATCCGCCAAAGCCTGCAATATGGGTTTCGGAGCGAATCTGCTTGCAGTTATACCCTGCCGTGCGGAAATACTCGGAAATACTTCGCTCATTTGCACGCTTTATCTGTTCTTCGGTATAAAACATTATCTCGCCACCTCGTCCCTTTTCAGACTTGCTTCCTTTACCTTTTCGATTGTCTTTTCCGCCCATTCTTTCATAGCGGCAACCTTTTCCGCAAAGGTGTTTCCCTTTGTCTGATTGTCGGTCGTGTAATAAGGCAATTCTTTCGGAAAAACTGCGGTTATATCCGCCACCGCCTTATCAAGAGGAATATTTGCGGTAAAATCATTGCTGTATGCCGTAAGTGTGTTTTCATCAATATTTATCTCAACGGCAAGCGTGTTCCTGCTCTGATTCTCACTTGCAAAATCCGCTTCGGAAATATGCTCTCCTGCCATATCCGATATAGCCTTAAACGGCTTATCCTCGGCACAGCAAAGAATAATATCCTCAATAGGCTTGTCCGTTTTCATATATTCAACGCAGCCGTTCTGTTCAACGGAAATGAGCGTTTCGGGAGTTGCAGCCGACATAACATCAAAAACATTTTCGCCCTGTGTGCGGTTATCCTGTTCAAGGTCGGTCAAATTCGTTTCGGCAACAGTCACAGCATTTTTCTTTTCCGAAAACTCCTCCGCCTTATCCGCAATAAAATCCGCAAGAGTCGATATATCGGGCATATTTTCGGAGGTCTGCACCGCATAGGTGCGGAGTGCGTCAATAATATCCGAAAGTCCCTGTTCTTCCGTGGGATTTGCAAAGCTGTCGGAAATCATTTCTTCAATGCCCTTTATTGCATCGGGAGTTTCCAGTCCCTCTGCCTTTACAAAAACCTCTGCCGTTTTCATCGCAAGATAGGAAACATAGTTCTGCTCGTCTGCACATACAACCTTGTTTCTGCCTGTTTCCTTTGCGGTATATGCCGCCGCATCTGCCGTCTTGTACGCAGTATCGAAAAGTGCTTCCGCATTTTCCTTTGTAAAGGGAACTTCGGGTTTCATTTCGTGTATGCCTATGGAAATGCTTACCGAAACATCGTGAACACCCTTGTCCTTGCCCTCAACCGTATTTACAATACCCTCAATGTTCTTTCGCAGGGTTTCAGCCATATCAATAGCCTGTTCGGGAGTATCGGTTATGAGGACAGTAACCATTTCCTCACCGCCGATTCGGAAACAACTGCTTGCACCCTCCTTTGCAATATCCTTTATGGCATCGGCTGTGCTTTGGAGAATAATATCTCCTGCCGTGTGTCCGTATGTATCGTTTACCGATTTGAAGTGGTCAATATCACTCATAAGAATATTTACGCTCTTGCCCTCTGACATTGCCTTGACAACGGTATTCACAAGGTATTCGTCAAGTCCCTGTCGGTTATACATCTGTGTCAGACGGTCGGTAATTCTGCCTTGATGCTCGTATTCCTTTAAAAGTCCAAGCTGCATACCGCCCACAAGAGAGCCGCCCTTTGCAAACACTCGGTCAATATCGAATTTGCACTCATTATCTCTGTTTTCCGTTACAACAACACCCAGCGATCTGCCGTTTTCCGCAACAAGAGGGATATATGTCTTATCTCCGTTCTCGCTTATTTCCTGACTGTCGAAAACATCTTTAAGGACCTTGTTTTCCTCGCTTGTCTGCCAGCTTCGTCCCTCGTCCTCGGAGAAAAACTTCTTGCTTGCGCTGTCCATACAATAGAAAGCCGCATTTTCGCTTCCCGTGATATGCTTTGCCACGCTTTCGGTTTCCATCATCACTTCCTCAACGGTCTGACATTCCGTAAGAGCTGCAATAAAACGGTTGATAACATTGATTTCGTTTCTGAACTCAATGTCATTGTTTTTCAGCTCTGTAACTTCCTCTCGGAGAGATACATTTTCTTTTTCAAGAAATTCAAGCCTGTTTAAAATCTCGTTAAGGTCGATTTCTCTGTTTTCTGCCATAGCCTTTTGCCTCCTCCGTTATATAAGGTAGCTGTCGGAATCCTGTGCATAGCTGTCTGCACTGTCAATAGCCTTTTGGAGCGTTTCAACCGTTCCTGCGAAAAGGTCAAAATCACGCCTTGTGATTATTGTCCACTGTGCATCCGTGCCGAACTCCTCACGCTCTTCATCAAGGGTGGGATATGCACCGTCCGAATCGGCAAAATACTTCTCAAAGAAGTCCTTGCTGTGCTGTTTTCCGTCTGTGCCATAGATATTTATAACCGCTGTTTCAAGCGTTTCACGAATTAACACCCTCATTTTTCTTGTCCTCCTGTACACCTGTTTCTCTGCTTGCCTTGAATTTTGCCTGCTGTTCCTTAAAATCCATTTCGCTTTTGGCGTATGATTTCAGCTCGCTTAACTTCTGGAGCATACGGTTTCCGTTCTTTTTAAGCGAATACTGCTCCTCAATCATTCGCCGTGCATAATCACGGTCGCCCTCGGCAATTTTAGCCATTTCCGAATCGGGAACGATAATGCAGTCACCCTTTTTCTGTATAAGCTTTGACCTTGACCATTCCATAACCGTGGTCCAGACATTGTTATAATCAAAAGGAATCCTGCGGAATTTATCGTTATCAAGGAGTATCTTCCTGCCTTTGGCAGAATCATAGAGATACACATATTTCTTTCCGCAGAAGGTTACTTCAATAACGGTTTTATCCGCCGTTTCGTTTTCGGAAATAAACCTGTCCATTGCAGTATTGATTAAAACCTCATCATCAATCTGTTCTTCCTTTCCCACATCGGCAAGGCAGATTTCCTTTGTGACATCGTACTTGTCATCAATGATAATTTGTTTATCAAGGTATTTCGTAGTTCCGTAATCGAACCAGTTCACATCGTCACCGCAGATATTCCTCTTGCGTGAAATTGCGGAAACTGTGACTTTCAGCTTGTTATTCAGAACATACTCGTCATATTTCCTTGAAAATTTTTCATCAAAGGGTATGCCCTCCGCCTTTGCGTAGGTTATAAACTCCACCGAATACGGCTTGCTGTAAATCTGCTGAATGTAATAAGCGTTTTTCAGATTTACAAGGAAAAGAATATCGGGAAGCTCGTTTGTATTTCCCTTGTTCAGCTCCTCATCAATCTTTTTCTGATTGATGTCACCCGTATTTCGCTCGCTTGGGAACACCTCAACCGCACCGCCCCGAATACCGCCCATAGGTTCTTTAACATTTGCAAGAACGGTTAAAAATGCAACATCTTTCACATACACAAAGCCATTCCGTATGGTTGTATAGGGACCTTCGCAAAGGCTTCTCGCCATTTCAAAATTCACCGTCTGAATTTCGGGGTGCATTCTTGATTCAATGGTGCAAAGCAAAATATTTTCGATATACTCACGGCTGACCTGTTCCTTTTCGTCTTTTCCCGATTGCTCTGTAACAAAGCTCTCTGCCGATAAAATCTCGGCCTCATATTTTTTTGCATCTCTCGCCAAAGAAGCCATCTGTTCAAAACGGATATACCCTGCCCCGAACAGGATAAGGAGATGTGCAAGAGCATTTGAATACGGCTCGCTCGATACGGAGTCTTTTTCCTGCTCATTCATACACACAACCTCGGTATCATCGGGGATACGGACACCGCATATCTTCGCAAGAAAGGCACATCGCCAGATATATGGAATTATCAGGTCGTCAGCCGCACAGTATTCATATACTTTTTTCGCAGCAGCGGTTACATTTTCGCTCATTTATTTACCCTCCGCACGGATATTTATGTACTTTCCCGTATCCTCCAGAATGTAGGATTTCCTCACCGTTTCGCCGTTCAGCTTTTTCTTTGTCTTGCGGATAGTCCGTCCCGCAATAAGGT
>OHHT01000475.1_pt1 | contig 14714 bp, 12 predicted proteins | sample 1568061 | NCBI WGS metagenome assembly OHHT01 (sample SAMEA3879550, study PRJEB24766) | human gut metagenome | biome: human-associated habitat; feature: feces | place: USA | collected 1985/1987 | reverse complement strand
TGAAACTCCACGAACGGTGGTAGCCGAACGGAATCCACGAAAAGGACATCTGCCAGCAGTGGAGGTCGCGCGAGATGTTGCAGTTCATGTAGGCCAGCTTGTGAGTGTCGAAGTTGTAGCTGGCCGTGAAACTGAAGTTCCAGTTTTTCGTCGGACGGATGTTGCCCGAGAGGCTGAGGTTCTGCGTGATCTTGCCGTCATACTCCATCTTGCGCTTGTTGAACGCCCCGTAGCCGTAGTTGACCGAATAGTTGAGCGTCAGGCTCCACGGCACCTCCCATTTCATGTAGCCGTCCACGAATTCCATGTCGCCGCTGCCCGACGACTCGCTGTCGGTTCCGCTGCTGCGGTTGCCCGACCCGCGCGGCCGGTCGTCGCCGCCGCTGTCGTCATCGCCGCTCACATCTTTCTTCTTGCTCTTTTTCTTGAAGGTGTCGTTGTTGAAGGTGTAGCTGAACGAGGTGCCGGTGCTTGACAGGCGTCCCAGACCCTTGCCTGCCTTCCAGCGCGGGATGTTGACGCGCACGGGGTTGCCCGCCGAATTGAGCTGATAGGTGTAGACATCCCACACGGCCGACAGATTGAGGTTGAAGTTCTTGACGAGGCGGAGCATCAGCGAGGTGTTGATGTTGCTCCAGTTGAGCGAGTCGGCGGCGAAGTTGTAGCTTTGCGAGATGGAGAAGTTCTCGATAAGCGATATCTTCTTCTCACCGATGCTGTCGTCGTCGGTCTTCACCTTCATTTCCAGGTTGTTGGCCAGCGAGAAGCTCACCATGCCGGTCTTTCCTTCGCTCGGTACGCCGAAGAGGCTGTTGGGGAAGAGCGAATATTTGCGGGTGCGCATCTCGCCGTCGGTGCCCGGATACTGATAGCTGCCGTAGTAGCCGAAGAAAGGCGAGCTGAAGTCGGGCGATCCCGAAAACGAAACCGTAGGCGTGATCACGTGACGGATCATCTTCACTTTGTCGCCCAGGAATTTCATCGGCCGGTAGAAGCCGTAGATCTTGGTGTCGAGCGATACGGAGGCGTTGAAGTCCCAGACGTTATAGAAGCTGTAGGAGGTGTCGCACACTTCGGCGGCCGCATTCGGATCCCACTGCCGGCGCACTTTCGTCGTGTACATGCGGTCGGTGAGGTTGATGCTCGGCGTGAGGTTGAAGTATTTGAAGAGGTTGAACGTGGCCGAGATCGGGACGCTGTGGCGCATGCCGTTGCGCCAGTCCTTGATCAGACTTTTCTTGAAAAATTCGTTTTGCTTGGCCGTGAGCGAGTTGTTGAACTGACCCGAGTAGGAGAGGCGTATCTTTTCATACCATTTTTCGGCTCCCACGGCGTGCTTGCGCTTGAAGGGATAGATCTGCGACATCGTGATGGTGATGTTGGGGAACGACACGGCGAGCGTCGAGTCCTGGCTGCGCTGTGCTATGCTGGCGTTGCCCGAGAACGACCATTTGGAGCCGGCCGGGCGGTAGGTGAAGTTGACCGACGAGCTCTTGGTGTTTTCCGTGAACGAGTTGGAATAGTAGCTTCCGAGGTCGTTGCGCGAATAGCCCGATGTGGTGAAGTTGACCGATGCCGAGAAGTTGAATATGGGGTTGGCTTTGGCATCCTGAGTGTGGTTCCAGAGCACTTGGAAGTTGGTCTGTTTCGAGTAGTCGGGGAGCCCCTTGTCGCCGAGGATGGTCTTGAGGAACGAGATATTGAAGTTGCCCGAATAACGGTAGCGTTTCACGTAGGCCGAACGGGCCTGCAGGCCCCACGACCCTTTGGTGTAGATCTCGCCGGTGAGCGCCAGGTCGATATTGTCGTTGATGGCGAAATAGTAGCCGCCGTTGCTGAGATAGAAGCCGCGGTTGTAGTCGTCGCCGAACGACGGGAAGATGATGCCGCTCGAATAGCGCTCCGAGAACGGGAAATAGCCGAACGGCACCGCCAGCGGCAGCGGAAGCCCTTCGAGCACCAGATAGGCGGGGCCGGTGACGATATCTTTTTTCGGGCGCACCTTGGCTTTGGTCAGGCGGAAACCGAAGTGGGGATGATCGTGGTTGTCGCACGTGGTGTAGAATCCGTCCTGAAGGTAAAATGTGTTCTCGCCTACTTTTTTCGATGTGCCGCCGGTGAGGAATCCTTCGCCCTGCTCGGTCATCACATCGGTGATAAAGCCTTTCTCGGTCTTGAAGTTATAGCGCATCGTCTTCGATTCGTAGGCGGTGCCGCGGTCGGTGAACACCGGCGAGCCGGTCACTTCGCCGGTGCTGTCGGCGCGTCCAACGGCATAGACGGTGCTCGAGTTCATGTCCAGCTCTATCTCGGCTGCGTTGAGCTTGATGTCGCCGTAAGTCACGTTGCCGTCGCCGTAGATGTAGGCTTTGTCCTGGCCCACAAGCACCATCGAGTCCTTGGCCACGATGTCGACAACGTTGTCCAGATCGGTCTTCACTCGTGAAATTCTCCGGCCGCGCGGTTTGGCTACCGTGTCGGCGCCCAGACGGCGGCGTCCCAGGTCGCTGAGGTCGAGCGTGTCGGCCGGTGCTACGGGGGCTGAGGGTGCGGTGCGCATGGCGCTGTCGGCTGTGACTTTGCGCGCGCTGTCGGGTGTCGCCGGCGCTACGCGGTGCCTTGTACGGCGTTGACGCCGAGACTGTTTGCTGCTCTGTGCCGAGTCGGCGAGGACGCTGATCGCAGCTCCGGATGCGGTGTCGGAGCTGGCCGGTACAGGCGTGCGGGAGCCGGAAACCCTCGCAGGCTTAGCGCCCGTGGCACTGATGGCCATAAGCAACACTGTGGCAAATATTATATATAAATGAGTGCGACTCAATTCGTGACGATCTCTGGTAATTGCCTGCAAAGATACGACCGACGCCCGAATTTCACAACTATTGCACCGCTTTTTCATCATCCGGCGGTGTTAAATTGACTATTTTGTCTGAATCCGACGAGGGTTATGGCATACCAGGCCACATAATTGCGCAATATGGCGATTTTTTGTGCATCATTAAACCTCGGTATGGAAACTTTTGTTACTTTTGCATCAACATTCATGACCTAAACAGAGTTCAAGAAATGAAAGAACAATTGAATCTTGATTGGGCGAATCTGCCGTTCGGCTATGTTCGCACCGACTACAATGTAAGATGTTACTACCGCGACGGAAAGTGGGGCGACATCGAAGTCACAGACTCAGAACGTATTGACATACACATGGCCGCTACATCGCTTCACTACGGCCAGGAGATTTTCGAAGGCATGAAGGCTTTCCGCGGTGCCGATGGCAAGGTGCGCGTTTTCCGCATGCAGGAAAATGCAAAGCGCATCCGCGAATCGGCTCTCGGCCTGAAGATGGCACCCGTGCCCGAAGATCTTTTCTGCGAGATGGTAAAAAAAGTGGTGAAACTCAACGAACGTTTCGTGCCCCCTTACGGCAGCGGTGCCTCCCTCTACATTCGCCCGCTTGAAATAGGCATGAGCGCCAGCGTAGGCGTGCGCACATCCACTGAATATCTCTTCCTCATCCTCGTTAGCCCCGTGGGTCCCTACTTCAAGACCGGCTTCGCGCCCACCAACATCTGCATCATGCGCGAATACGACCGCGTTGCCCCCAAAGGCACCGGCCGCTGGAAAGTGGGCGGCAACTACGCCGCAAGCCTCGGCGCCGGCGAGCGTGCCCACGAACTCGGCTACTCGGCCGTGCTCTATCTCGACCCGAAAGAGAAGAAATATCTCGACGAATGCGGCCCGGCCAATTTCTTCGCCATCAAGGACGGCAAATACATCACTCCCGAATCGGAATCGATCCTTCCTTCGGTGACTAACATGAGCCTCCAGCAGCTGGCCAAGGATATGGGCATTGAGGTAGAGCGCCGCCACATCACCGTCGACGAGCTCGCCGACGTGCAGGAAGCCGCCGCCTGCGGCACTGCCGCCGTGGCATCGCCCGTAGGCGAAGTCGACGATCTCGACACCGGCAAGAAATACATCATAGCCCGCGACGGCAAGCCCGGCCCCATCACCACGCAACTCTACAATGCTCTCCGTGCCATTCAGCTCGGCGAAGCTCCCGACGTTCACGGCTGGAACACAATCATCGAATGAACTATCAGACGATAATCGACAAATATTATCCCGCGGGCTCACGTCTGCGGGATATTTATATGGCGCATTGCCGCAGCGTGGCCGATGAAGCGCTCGCCATAGCGGCGCGTTGCCGGCTCAACCTCGACCCCGCCGATGTCGAAGCGGCCGCCATGCTGCATGACATAGGCATCTTCGACACCGACGCCCCATCCATCGAGTGCCACGGACATCAGCCCTACATAGACCACGGCATCATTGGCCGCGAGCTCCTTCTGCGCGAGGGAGCGCCTGTGGCTATCGCCGAAGTGGCGGCCCGTCACACCGGTGCCGGCCTCACCGCCGATGAGATTGCCGCGCAGCATCTGCCTCTTCCGGCCGTCGATATGTGCCCGCACACGCTTCTGGAGAAACTGATCTGCTACGCCGACAAGTTCTATTCCAAGTCGGGCGACATGAAGCGCAAGCCCCTCGACAAGGTGCGCCGCAGTATGGAGCGCTTCGGCGCCGCTTCGCTGGAGCGCTTCGATGCAATGCACACCCTTTTCAGCTCTTGCGGCTGTTGAACTCCGCCTTCACATCGAAACAAGGACACGCCTTTGCCGCGAACTCGTTGTGGCCGTGCACCGTGGCGCCGGGATAGCGCTGCAGCAGTTCGCCCACGATAGCCCGCAGCGCCTCGCGCTGTGCCGGCGTGCGCGTGTCGGCCGGCCGCATCCTCGCGTCGCAGCCTCCCACGTAGCACACTCCTATCGAGCGCCTGTTGTGCCCCGTGCAGTGGGCGCCCGCCTCATCCTCCCGGCGTCCGCGCCTGATGCTGCCGTCGAGCGCGATAAGATAATGATAACCGATGCTTTTAAAGCCGCGGGCGCGATGCCAGCGGTCGATGTCGGCCACGCTCACCTCGCGTCCCGCGGGCGTTGCCGAACAGTGAATGATTATTTCTGTGATTTTTCTCATGACGCCGCAAAGTTACGGCGCCGCGCTGCCGCGTCAGTGCGAATTTGTAGCTTTCGGAAAGCCCATGCTCGTGTGCGTCACGAAACCTCCGCTGCCGTCGCTCTCCACGAGCATCGCTTCGACGCCCTCGATGGCGCCGATCATGGCCAGCGCTTTGTCGGCCGGCATGGCCATGCAGGCGGTGGCCAGCGCGTCGGCGGTCATGCAGTCGGGAGCTATGACGGTGGCGCTCAGCGTCGTGCTGACGGCCGGACGGCCGGTCGCCGGATCGATCGTGTGCCACGTCTTGCCCGATGAGCCTTGCTTGAAGTTGCGATAGTTGCCCGAGGTGGCTATGCCGCAGTCCGTCAGCTTGATAACGGTCAGGGCATCGCTGCCTGGCGCCGCTCCCTCAACGGGCTGATCGATCTGTATGTGCCAGGGCTCGCCCTGCGGATTATGTCCGGCCAGCGCTATCTCCCCGCCTATCTCCACCATATAGTCCCGCGAGCCGTTGCGCCGCAGCATCTCGCCGATAAGGTCGCAGCCGTAGCCCTTGGTGATGGCGCTGAAGTTGAATTCCGTGGCCGGTGAGCATTTCACTATGGTGTCGGCCTCGATGCGGCACCGCGCTATACCGACGTGGGTCAGCGCGCTGTCGATCATGGCCTGCGTCGGCGGCTCCGTGGCATTGTCGTAGCCGAAGCCCCACAGATTGATGAGCGGAGCCAGCGTCGGGTCGAAAGCGCCGCCGCTCAAGCGGTTGATGCGCTGCGAGGCGAAGAAAATGCGCCGCAGAAGGGCGTCGGTGGTCGCCGATTCGCCACGGTTGATGGCCGAGATGAGCGACCCTTTGTCGAACGGCGACAGCGAGTGCTCGACCTGCCGCATTTCGGCACTTTTGCGGCAGCCCACAAGCGCTATTGCGGCGCCTGCCACGACGGCCGGCAACAGCGATGTTATGATGCGGTTTATCTTCATACGGTGAACTCTTTTGACGCAAAATTAGTTATTTATCCGGTGATAAACACTAAATTTGTATGTCAAATCCAAAATTCAAACGATTATGAAAATATCATATCTTTTCCTGGGAACAGGCTTTGAAGAGACAGAGGCTCTCGGCACGGTCGACGTGATGCGTCGTGCCGGAATGTGTGTCGAAACGGTGTCGGTAAGCGGCAGCTATGAGGCGAAAGGCGCTCACAACGTGATCGTTAAGGCCGATCGCCTGATCTCCGAAATCAAGCTGACGCCCGACGTCGACTGGCTCATCTGCCCGGGCGGCATGCCGGGTGCCACCAATCTGGCCGCATCGCCCGAGCTGAGCGACATGCTCCGCAAGCACAACGCCGACGGCGGTCACGTGGCCGCTATCTGCGCCTCGCCCGCCGTGGTGCTCGCTCCCCTTGGCATCATCACCGGCCGCCGCGCAACATGCTATCCTTCATTCGCTCCTTCCGTAGGTACGATTGCCCAGATGACCGGTGAGCCCGTGGTGACCGACGGCAACGTGATCACAGGCAACGGCCCCGCCAACACATTTGCTTTCGCTCTGGCCATCGTCGCCGCATCGCTCGGCGCTCAGGCTGCCGGCGAAGTGGCTCAGGGCATGCTCATCAATGCCTGATACGGACGCCCGGGGCCGATCCTGAAATGTGAAAAATCACTTGCGCTGATCTCCCTTCTAAGAGCCGGTTCGACAATAAATGTTAACGGCAGGGCGGTCAATCGTTGAGTGATTTTCTTCAGGTCTTGAGGGAGCGATGGGGCTCCATCGTGACCGAAGAGCTGAATAAAAGCGCCAACGAGTGGCCGAGGCGAATATAGTTTTCGTCCGGTCAAATATCTTTGGTGCATAATGTGGGTGTAGGTCAGAAGTATCTGAGCATGAAAAGTATCGCGGCAAAATATGCAATCGTAGTGAATACTTTATAGAGGTCCGTACGCACCTTTCCATGAAGGCACGATAGAAATCTGCGAATGCGCTTTCGCTGTCTGAGGTAAAACAAGTTCTTATTCTCATGGGCTCAACGACTTGTGCTACAGATATATAACACAAACCATACCTTTTCTCCTTTTGACTGAACCGAAATCACATCGAATCGCATAGAGCGGATGCTTTTCGCCCTGTTCGACAGTCGTGTACATTCGGTACACTCCTTCCTCGCAGGCAAAAAATCACTCCGCACTATGCGACCCTGCCGTTAACAGTTATTGTCGAACCGGCTCTATGTTGCCGCTCTATCGGCCCGAGTTGTAGAACATGAGGATGCGCATGCGCAGCATCGCTTCATATTTCGCCTGCACGGCCTGGGCAGCAGCCTTGATGTACGTGGTTTTCGTCTGCTCGAATTCGGTTGCGTTGGCTCGCCCGAAGTTGTATTTCTCCTGCATGGCGTCCATGGCCTCTTTGGCAGCCTCGCGCGCAGTTTCGGCAGCCTCCAGCTTAGCGCGTGCGGCATCGGCCTGATAGTAAGCCTGCTGGATATCTTTGAGCAGCGATGTGCGGGCATCATCGTAAAGAAGCTCGGCGTTGAGCCGCTGCACTTTAGCCTTGCGCACGGAGTTGCGCGTAGCGAATGCGTCGAATATCGGAATGGAGAGCGAGAAGCCGATGTATTTGTTGAAGTTGTCACGCATCTGGCGGTGGAAGGCGGGGTTTTCCATCCCGGAGATGTTGTAGTAGGAGCTGGACAGGCCGGCGTTGAGCGACAGACGGGGAAGCCATCCGCTCCGGGCAAGCGATATCTGACGGTCGGCGGTCGCTATTCCGAGCTCGGAAGCCTTGAGCGAGTGGTTGATGCGCAGCGCGTTGGCATAGATGGCGTCGGCGTCGGGAAGCAGGGCTGTGCTGTCGGCCAGCGGGGCGATGTCGAAGTGCTCTAAGTCGGTGAGCTGGAGCAGGTGGGCGAGATCAACGAGGGCTATCTGCCGGTCGTTGGCCGTGGTGATGGATGTGAGCTTGTCCTGCGCGAGCTGGCTCCGGGCCTGGGTGAGGTCCAGAGCGGGTATCTTGCCGGCCTCGAGGAGGGTGGTGCGGCGGTCGAGCTCTACTTGCGAGATGCGCTGCTGCTCGAGCGCCACTTCATGAAGTTCGCCGCAGTATAGCACCTGCAGATAGGCGGTCATCACCTGAAGCGTGACATTGTCCTTGGCGGCCTCGATGTTTTCGAGCATGGCCGTGAGGTTGGTGCGGGCAAGATCGAGCTGCCGTTTGGCCGAGAGCCCTTGAAAGAGGGGGAGCGACAGCCCTACGTTCCATCCGAATTCCGACGTGTTGCGGTCGGCGTAGGTGTTTTCCGATGTGAGGCCGCGGCCGAAATTGAATGTCTGCGAGGCGCCGGCGCTCAGCTCGGGCAGGAATCTGTCCTTGGCCTCGGTGATGTCGAGCTCGGCCGAACGGCTTTCGAGCGTCTGTTGCCGCACGGTGATGTTGTGACTGACTGCATAGTCGATGCACTGGTCGAGAGTCCAGGGAGCTGTCGCTGACCGGGCCGGAGCCGTCAGCGCGCAAAGGGCTGCTGCGGCTGCTGTTATTGCAAGGCGGGTTGACATGATCATTGGTTTTCTTTGATTTCTGCACCGCGCAGACGGGCAGTTGATTTGATTCCGGATTTCACTTCAATGTTCAGGCCGTCGCTGGCGCCCGTGACAATGCGGGTGCGGCGGAATGTCTGGCTCGGGACGCTGTCGGTGAGCACGTAGACAAACGTCGAGTCGCCGGCAAATTCCACGACGCTTTCCGGCACGCGCATCACATTGCCCGACCGGTTGATGGCCACCGTGGCGTTGGCGCTGTAGCCGGCGCGCAGATTCTTGCAGGCATCAGCCGGAACGGCCGCACGCACCTCAAACGTGTTGGCACCGTTGGTCTCGCTCCCTTTGGGCGAGATATATTCTATCGAAGCCTCGGCCGAGAAGTCGGGCATGGCGCCCACCGTGATAGTGACAGGCATGCCCACCGACAGCGATCCCACCTCGGTTTCATCGGCCGTGCCCTTGAAGATGATGTTGTTCATATCGGCTACGGTGGCTATCGTGGTGCCGTCGTTGAAGGTGTTGGCCTGGATCACCGAGGTGCCCACTTTGACAGGCACGTCGAGGACAAGCCCGGTGATGGTGGCGCGAACCTGCGTGTTGGCCTCGGAAGCGTTGTAGCGCGATACGCCCTGCTTGACGATGTTCACCGCGTCGCGGGCGGCCTCCAGCTCGGCCTGCGCTTTGTTGAGCGTCGCCTCACTGTTCTCAAATTCCTCGCGCGAGATCACCTTGCGGTCGAAAAGCATGGTGTTGCGCTCGTGTTTGAGACGCGCATCGGTTAAGGCTATCTGGGCCACATCGACACGGCTTTCGGCTTCCGACAGCATAGATGCGTCGGGTATCACTTTGATCACGGCGATGACATCGCCTTCGTGCACCATGTCGCCCGGCTCTACATTGATTTTCGTGATGATGCCGGAAATCTGCGGCTTGATGAGTATTTCGTCGCGCGGCTCAATTGAACCGGTGAGCACTGTCGTCTGTTCGATGGTGCCGTTGTCGGGCGCCACTATCTCATACACGGCCGGTTTCTCTCCCGAGTTTATGAAGAGGAATACAAACGTGCCTATAAACACCAGGGCAATGGCGACCCATAGTAGAATCCGGAAGAATTTTTTCATATTTGTGATGACGTTTTGATGTTTCTTATCAGGTTGTTATTTATCGTTCAATGCTTCGATTGGCTTTATTTTCAGTGCTTTTATGGCCGGAACGATGCCGGCTGCCGTGCCGAGGATCACAAACACCACCGTGATGCCGACGGCGTTGGCAAACGACAGCTGGAAATGCGCCGACCCGAGCAGCGGATCGTAGGTCAGATTGTCGGCAACGGAGAGCACGACCACGGCGAAGATGATGCCCGCGATGCCGGCCACGGTGGTCAGCGCGGCGCTCTCCGACAGGATCTGGACGATGATGTCGCGCTGCTTCGCCCCGATGGCCCGGCGTATGCCTATCTCCAGCGTGCGCTCTTTCACGATGATCCACATGATGTTGCCGATGCCGATGATGCCGGCCAGCAGCGTGCCGACGCCTACAAACAGCGCCAGCAGGCTGATGCCCGTGAAGAGGTTCTCCACCATCTGAAACTGTTCGGAGATGTCCATGAAGCGGATGGCTTCGGTGTCGGTCGGCGCAACCGGATGGAAGGTGGTGTAAGCCTTGCGTATCACCGGCTCTATCTCTTTTGGCGAATGTCCGCTTTTGGCTGTGTAGATGAAGCCTTCAATGTCGGTGCCTTTATTATATGCGCGCCGCATGGTGGTGGAGGGGATGATGACGCTTTCATCCATTTTGGCCCCGATGCTCGCGTCGGCTGTCTGGCTTACGACGCCCACAACCATAAAATACACATTGTTGACCGACACATATTTGCCCACCGGATCCTCGTCGCCGAAAAGCTCGGCGGCAACCGAGCTGCCTATGACGGCCACTTTCCTTATCCGGGCGTCGTCGCTGGCGTTGAGCAGGCGTCCGGCGTTGACCACCGGAAGCTGTATCTTGAAATAGTCGCTCTCTACGCCGAGAATCTGCCGGGCTGTCGATTTGGTGCCGTAGGTCAAGGTTCCCATCTCGAATGAGAGTTTCGTCGACAGGTCGAGAACCTGCGAGGAGCGGCGAACAAACGCTACGTCATTGTCGTCCATCGGCCACATCATTCCCTTTTTGAAGCCGGCGTAGGCCTGGGTGGTGCGGCTCGGGAAGCAGGCGGCGAGGTTGGTGGCGAAGCCGTCGAAGTTGCGCATGAGCATGCCGCGCAGCCCCGAGGCGCCGCCCATCAGCATAGCCAGCATGGCAGTGCCCCAGAAGATGCCGAACGCGGTGAGAAACGTGCGAGTCTTGTTGCGCGACAGGGAGGCCCCTATCTCGCGCCAGTTGTCGGTGTCAAACAGATTATGCAGCATACTTGGATCGTTTCGTCGGGTTATTCATCGCGGAGTGCTTCTACCGGTTTCACTTTGGTTGCCTTGATTGCCGGGAAGAGTCCCGCCAGTGCTCCGGCTATGATGAGCACTACGGTGACCTGGAAAGCTGTCGACAGGTCGACTGTCGGGTCGCTCAGAAATTCCGCATCTTTCAGTATCATGGCTATCAGCGCCGTCACGGCCGTGCCCATCACTATGCCTATGTAGCCGAAGAGTGTGGTGATCACCACGCTTTCCGCCACAATCTGCATCAGGATGTTGCGCGGCTTGGCGCCGATGGCGCGGCGGATGCCTATCTCGTGGGTGCGCTCACGCACCGACACAAACATTATGTTGCTGACGCCAACGATGCCGGAGAGGAGGGTGAAGAGCCCGATCAGCCACACGGCAATCTGAAGTATGTTCATCGCCGTGAGCCCCGACATATAGTTGGTGAAGCGGTTCCAGGTGTAGATGCCGCTTTCATCGTCGGGATCGAAATCGTGAATGGCGGCCATCGTGCGGCGTATGTCGCGCTCGGCTTCCTCGCCGTCGGCCATGGTGGCCACGTGCTGTATCTTCACATCGGCCTGCGATACGGTGCCGTCGTCGCCCTTTATTGCCATGGCCGTGGTGAAGGGGATGTAGGTGCCGTTTTCCCATTCGTGATGATAGACGCCGATTATGCGCCACGACAGGCCGTAGGCGCTGACACGCTGCCCGAGTGCCGCTTCGGGCGAGCCGAAGAGTATCGAGGCGTTGTTGTCGTTGAGCACCATCACTTTGCGCTTGAGATCGAGGTCGCGCCGGTTGATGAACCGCCCGTAGAGCATCTCGATCTTGGCGCGTTTCTCTTCCTGCGGGAAGTGGCCGTAGAGGCTGCATGAGATGTATTCGTCGGCCGATGAGAGATAAGCCGAGTCGATGACTTTCGTCTGCCATACGTCGGCCACGTGGCGGCCGCCGTTTTCGGTGAGCTGTGGCTTGTCGGAGGTTTTTAATTCGATCTTTCGCCCCTCTTTATAGCCTTTGTAGGCCTTCGACGTGATGCCGGGCCACATAGAGATGACGCTCGACGTTTCGAGCGAGGCCATGTTGGTGAAGCCGTTGTAGACGCCGCGGCTCATGCCCAGCAGCACGATGAGCATGAAGATGCCCCATGCCACGGCAAATCCCGTCAGCGCGGTGCGCAGTTTGTTGCGCCGTAAGGTCTGGCCTATTTCCCGGAGAAGGTCTAACATTTGCTGGAGTTTTCAGAGGGTGCTTCCGTTGAGCCGGAGATGATGGTGCCGTCGGATATCCGGATTATCCGTCCGGTCTGGGCGCCGACGCCGGGGTCGTGAGTCACAAGCACGATGGTCATGCCCTGATCGTTGAGTTCGCGGAACACGTTCATCACTTCTTTCGAAGTGTGGGAGTCGAGTGCGCCGGTAGGCTCGTCGGCAAGGATTATCGACGGACGGGTGATGAGGGCGCGGGCTATGGCGACGCGCTGTTTCTGGCCGCCGACATCTCGGAGGGCAGATGGTGGGCGCGGTCGGCAAGCCCCATGCGCTCGAGCTGTTCCATCGCCATCATGTTGCGGCGCCGGCGCGGAATGCCCTGATAGTAGAGCGGCAGCGCCACATTTTCCACAGCGTCTTTGTAGTTGATGAGGTTGAACGACTGAAACACAAACCCTATCATGCGGTTGCGCAGCTCGGCGGCCCGGTTTTCGCTCAGATTCTTTATGAGCGTGCCGTCGAGGATATATTCGCCTGTGTCGTAGTTGTCAAGGATACCTATGATGTTGAGCAGTGTGGACTTGCCTGAGCCCGACGCTCCCATGATCGACACGAATTCGCCGCGGTCTATTTCGAGATTGATGCCTTTGAGCACGTGGAGCGGCACGGCGCCGGGGTAGGTCTTGTTGATGTCGTTGAGGCGGATGATCATTGCGATGTGGTGAATGACGGTGTTGTTGACGTTTTGTTATGTTAGACGCGGCAATGTCCCGAATAGTTACATTGCCGCGTGAAAAAATAGAATGATCCCGTCGGATTACTTCAGATTCTCCCGTATTCCGTGGAGATAATCGGCCATGGCCTGCGAATCGCGCTGCTCCACTATATCCTGAAGCTGAGCCAGTTGCTCGCGGATGCGCCGGAGCTGCTCGGGCGTGTTGGGGTTGAACAGGATTTCGGAGAGCAGGAAGTCGTCCTCGCTCATCAGTCCGCGGGCTATGGCGAGATGGCGCTTGAACGTGGTGCCCGGCGCGTCCTGATGCTTCATCACGGATGCAAAGACGAGTGTCGACGCAAACGGGATGGAGAGCGAGTAGGCTATCGTCTTGTCGTGCTGCTCAAAGCTGTAGTCAACGATGTTGAGGCCGAGGCGGCGGTAGATGTCGCGGAAAAAGAGGCGCGCCATGTGGTCGCCTTCGGTGATGATGATGGCGTTTTCGTTGGCCAGATTGCTGAGGGAGGCGAACGTGGGGCCGAACATAGGGTGGGTGGATGCGAACGGGTGGCCGCATTCGGCGTAGAATTCCGGCAGTCCGGTCTTCACGGATGCTATGTCGGAGAGTATGCAGTTGGCGGGGATGTGCGGCATCACCTGCCGGAAAGCGTCGAGCGTGTGGCGCACGGTGGCTGCGTTGATCACCATTTCGGCACCAAAGGCGTCGACCTGGTTGAGATCGTCAAACCGCTCCACCCCGTAGGTGAAGCGCAGACGGTCGGGGTTGGGGTCGTAGACGGCCACCTGATGTTCGGGCGAAAGAAGGTCGCAGAAGAAGGTGCCCATCTTGCCTGCGCCAAGAATCAGTAGTTTCATTTCTGTCGGTCGTTGATTATTTCAATCTGCTGGCGCACCGATTCGTCGTGGATGGCGAGCAGAACTGTTTTCAGAAAGTCGGGGCTCATGCCCATCTCTTCGCCGGCGCTGACGCGCGAGCGTATGACGTCGTTGTAGCGTCCGGCCTGGACGACAGGCATGCGGTGCTCTTTCTTGTAGCGTCCGATGTCGCGCGACACGCCCATTCGTTTCGACAGGATGTCGAGCAGCTCGTTGTCGATGCGGTCGATCTGCTGTCGGAGCAGCGTCAGGCTCTCGGTGGTCTGGTGCGAATCGCGGATCACGAGAGTGTTGAGGATGAAGTTGAGGATCTCCGGCGTCACTTGCTGTGCGGCGTCGCTCCATGCGTTGTCGGGGTCGCAGTGGCTTTCGATGATCAGGCCGTTGAAGCCCATGTCCATGGCCTGTTGCGCGAGCGGGGCTATGAGCTCACGCTTGCCGCCGATGTGCGAGGGGTCGCAGATGATAGGCAGGTCGGGATAGCGCAGACGCAGTTCGATGGGAATGTGCCACTGGGGCACGTTGCGGTAGATGTGCTTGCCGTAGGTGGAGAAGCCGCGGTGTATGGCTCCGAGGCGGCGGACGCCGGCGTTGTAGATGCGCTGGAGGGCGCCGACCCACAGTTCAAGGTCGGGATTCACCGGATTCTTCACGAGCACCGTGAGCTCTTCGGCGCGGCCGGAGGCTTTCAGCGTGTCGGCTATCTCCTGCATGGCGAAGGGGTTGGTGACGGTGCGGGCACCGACCCAGAGGATGTCGATGCCGGCTTTCAGGGCTTCGAAAACATGGGCGGGGGTGGCGACCTCGGTGGCTACCAGCATGCCGGTTTCCTGCTTGACCTGCTTCATCCAGGGAAGGCCTTCGACGCCGATGCCTTCGAAGCCGCCCGGCTTGGTGCGCGGTTTCCAGATGCCGGCACGGAAT